>Ga0172380_10005546_pt1 | contig 15235 bp, 12 predicted proteins | sample Leawe162metaG_FD_119747 | JGI IMG/M metagenome (GOLD analysis project Ga0172380, IMG submission 119747) | Leachate microbial communities from a municipal landfill in Southern Ontario, Canada - Leachate well 162 metaG | ecosystem: Engineered > Solid waste > Landfill > Unclassified | place...
AAGAAGAAAAAGATAAAAAAATAAAGATAAATGTCGGTTTTGAGGCGGTTGATGAGAAAATCAGAAACATATACATAAGGAAAGGGGTTTCCTTGTCTGTGTTTTGCGATTGTTTGGTTTTTTTAAAAGCGAATAGCATTCTTGCCGGAGTTTATATCTTGTTCGGTTCTCCTTTTTTGTCGGAAGATGAGATAGCGGAAGAAACCGTAAAAAGCGTAAAATACGCTTGGTCGCAAGGCGCCGACGCGGTCAATATCGAGGTTTATTGCGTTCAAAAAGGCACGCCTTGGGAAATTCTGTATAACGAAAAAAAATTAAAACTCCCGACTTTATGGGGGGTGATAAGTGTTTTAAAAGAAATCGATAAAGTTTCTTCCAAGTGGCAATTGGGTGGATTCGGGGATTGGCCGACGCCGATCGCTGTTCCGAAAAATTGCGAGAAATGCAATGACATAGTTATGACAATTCTTGATGATATCAGAAAAAGTCACGATGTTTCTATTTTTGGTCAATTACCATTGTGTAGTTGCAATAAATAATTGAAAAAGGAGGATTATTATGACTAGGAAAAAAATAATTTACAGAAACGCTAATTCGGGTGATGTTGGTTCACTAGTTGCTTTAGAGGAGAGAGTATGGGGACATATGGCGGCTCATGAAGATAAATGGAGGTCGAGAATAAATATCTTTCCTGATGGAGTATGGATTGCTGAAAGTCGCGACATAATAGGAGTTTTGGTGGCCCATATAATACAGTGGGATGAAAAAAATGGTTTTCCAACATGGGAAGAAGCTTCTGGTGACGGTTTTATAAGAAATCATGACATAAATGGAAATGTGTTATATGGAATAGATTTCACAGTTGAAGAAAAAACTGGTAAAAATGTAGCCGTAAGACTGCTTGAGTTTCCAACCAACATGGCTAAAGAAAGTAAGCAGTTTAAGGGGATGACTGGTGCACGAATTCCTTCATTGTGCAAAAAAATAAGAAAAAAAGATTTAGCCAAAGCGAGTGATGAGGATATTTTAAGGTTGGCTAAAAAAGATCCAACAGTAAACTTTTTTTTACAACACGGTTATAGGATAATCGGAATAAAAAAAGATTATTTCTCCGTAGATGAAGAAAGTTTTGGTTATGGTGCGATGCTGGAGGTTATTAAGTAGTTTTGATAATATGTAAGGAGGGAAGTATTAACCCTCCTTATTTTATACATGTTATACATGGATTATCAGTAAATATTAACTTATGTATATAAAAATAATTTTAGGATTAATAGTCATAGCAGGCTTATGGCTTGGCATACTGGTTTATTATAAGAATAAAAAATCTCAGGATAATAAACTATTTTTAATACAGGCAATATTTGTGGTGCTTTGGATTGTTTTTAATTATATGGAAAATGATCCATTGTCGCTTGAAGTAAGGAAACTATTTTTATATTTAGATTTTATTATTGCCATAACTTGGGGATTTTTTTGGTATTTATTTTGCTATAATTTTTTGGAGGAAAAAAACTTATTAACTAGAAAAAATATACTTTTTCTTTTTTTGTCATTTCTTATGTCCTTTTTTGTGATTAATGACTACATAATTTATGACGCTGAAATAGTGGATGATGTAATCATATTCAAAGAAGGTTCGTTGTTTGCGGTATATGCGTTGTTGGCTTTATATTATTATCTTGGTGGATCTGTAATTTTGTTTTTTAAATATAAAAAATTTGCCGGCAAAAAAAGATTCAATCTTTATATGTACTGTTAGGCTTTTTGCTTACGGGTGCAATAGTTTCAATTACAAATCTATTTTTTCAGAATGATATACCGATTGAAAAATTTAGATTGGTAAACATTTCATTTATATTTTTAATTGGTTTTTCAGGTTATGCCATTATTCGCCATAGTTTATTTGATATTCGAATAATAGTTCAACGAGGGCTGATTTATTCATTTTTACTTGCCGTAATTGTTGCTTTTTATTTATTTCTGGTTTTTGCGCTTGGTTTTATTCTGCCAAGAGATGGAGAATTTGCTATTTATATTTCTACTATTATAACCACTGTAGTTGGTATATATGGGGTTCCAATTATTGAGCGCCGTTTCAGACGCATCACTGACGGAATTTTTTATAAAGACAGATATGATTATTCCCAGGCCGTGTACGCGTTGTCAGAAATACTAAACAGAAATTTAGATTTGAAGGTTTTATTGAGAGAGGCTAATCAAAAAATAAAAGATACATTGAAAGTAACAAGGTGCAGGACTTTATTGTTGGAGAGAAATATTATCATCGAAGAAGACGGAAGATTTGTTAATTCTTCAATCAAAATAAGCAAAGAAATATCTAAAAAAATAGTGCAATTAAATTTAACTTTATTATCGTCAGATGATATTTTTTTCTTGGAAAAAAGGCTAAAACAGCTTGGGCAATATCACCAAAACATCGAACTGTTGAATTTGCTTAAAAGATTTAGCTTGAGGGAAAAAATTTTCATGTTTGTATTTATTGTATTCGATGATAGTTTAATCGCTATTGTTTTCTTGGGGGATAAGTTATCAGGCGATGGTTTCAGTTCTGAAGATGTGAATTTATTGAAAACATTTGCTTCTCAAGCTTCGATAGCTCTAGTTAAATCTCAGTTTTATGCTAAAGTCAAAGAATATTCAATGGATCTAGAAAAAAAGGTGGCGCAAAGAACTTCTAGAATTATGGGTCTGCAGGAGACTCAGAAGCAGATGATGATAGAGATGTCCCATGGATTGCAGACGCCTTTGACCGTTATCAGGGGCGAGCTCGATATGATAAAAGACAGCATCAAAGACAGGGCGGGGGTTTCGAGGATGGAAAGATCTCTGGATAAATTATCCCGGTTTATTTATGATATGTTGAATATGGCCAAGCTGGAGAATATAAACAAGGATATCAAGAAAGAAAAGTTGGATCTAAGCGTTTTATTGAATGAGCTTATCGAATATTTCGAGGTCGTAACCGAGGAAAAGGGCATAAAAATAAAACATGAGATAGAAGAAGGCGTAAATATGACGGGCAATAAAGAAAGAATCGAAGAGATGATTACCAATTTTGTCAGCAATTCGGCGAAGTATATGAAAAAAAGCGCCAAAAGAGAAATATACATAAGATTGAAGAAAGCTGGATCGAAGATCGAGTTGATAATAGGAGACACCGGCATCGGGATGAGCGAAGTGGATCTTAAGAATATTTTTAAAAAGTTTTATCGATCTTCAGATGAAGTTCATTCCAAGATAAGGGGGACGGGACTAGGGTTGGCGATTTGCAAGCAGATAATCGATATGCACGAAGGCGAGGTGACGGTTAAAAGCAAAGTCGGCAAAGGCACGAAATTCACGATAATTTTTCCTTCCAGAAAATAATTGTTTGTGGTATAATATAAACATAAAGAATCCTGGATTATCCGCGGTCCGAATAATTTATTTCAGGAGAACTTATTTATGAATTATGAAAAAGGAGGAAATTTTAAGCGCTTTAACAGGTTGTCGTTTTTTGTTATTGAAAAAATAATTTTAACTATAGGAATAGAGCAAATAAAAAAATGGTAAATAATATCGATTATAAGCTATTGATTGAAAAATCTTCCGAGGGGATAGTCGTTGTGCAGGAGGGAAAGATAGTCTTTGTGAATGAGCGATCGTATAAACTCCTTAAATACGGGAAATTGGAAATGATTGGCCGGCCAATCATGGATTTTATCCACCCCCATGACAAGGATGAGGTTTTGGCACGGTATAAGATGAAAATATCAGGAAAACGCTTACCCGGTATTTATGAAGCCAGATTGCTTACGTCGGAAAAAAAAGTTTTGACCGTCAGGTTCAATTCGTCCAAGATAATGTGGGACGGCATTCCGGCGACGTTGAGTTTTGTTACCGACATAACCAAAGACAGGGAAAAAGAAATCAAGGATGAAAATGGCCGGAAAAAAGCGTATGAATTCATGAATGTAACCGGCATGATGCTCGTGAGCGTCGGGAAAGACAAGAAAGTCGATTATATAAATAAAAAAGGGCTTGAGGTGCTTGGTTGCCGCGAGAATGAAGTGGTGGGAAAAAATTGGTTTGCCAATTTTTTGCCTAAAGCGAACAGGGAAAATGTCCTGAAAATTTTCAATCTTCTTCTGGGTGGCAAAAAAGAATTAGCAGACCGGTATGAGAATCTGGTTTTAACGAAAAACAAGGAAGAGAGGATTATTTATTGGCATAATTCTGTTTTGAAAAACGAAGAAGGCGAAGTTACCCATATAATCAGTTCGGGCGAGGACATCACGGATAGGAAGCGGATAGAGCTGGCATTGAAAGAAAGCGAAGAAAAGTTTAAAGCCGTGTTCAATAATTCCGCCGATGCCATCTATCTCAAAGATAGCAACTTAAGATATCTTATAGCAAACAGCCAGGCTGAAAAGATTTTGGGCGCGCCTTTATCGAAGATAATCGGCAAAAAAGATAGCCAGATCAACAAGGCGAAAGGCGCTCTTGCCGAAGAAAAATTAGAGTTGGAAGTTTTGAAAGGCAAGCCGTACACCAAGGAAAAAAGCGTAATAGTAAAAGGGCAAAAAAAATATTTCGTCATATCCAAGTCTCCGATCAGGGACGCCAAGATGAATATAATCGGCCTGAGCGGGGTAGAGAGGGATATAACTGAAAGAAGGAAGCGGGAAAAAGAGCTGTTCTTAAAAAATAAGTTCAATAATGATATCCTGGAGAATAACCCCATCGGGATTTTCGTGGTAGATGAAAATGGCGACGTTGAATACGTAAATAAATCGATGCTCAACATATCATCAGCTGATTATAACAGGTTCATCAGTTTGAATATGCTTAGCCACAAGGCTTATGTAAAACTCGGGATTGCCAAGAATATCGAAAAAACACTGAAAAAGGGGGAGAGTTTCAGGATGGATAAAGTGGAGTACACCTCGACGTTTGGCAAAAAAACGACAATCAGGAATTTTATCGGAGTGCCGCTTGAGGAAGACGGCCATAAAAAAGCGCTTATCATGGTGGAGGATGTCACGGATAGATTGTCTTTTGAGAAGAAGATTTCCGATCAGAACGATTTCCTTATGACAATCATTAATTCTCTCAGCTATCCTTTTTATGTGGTGGATGTCTCCAATTATGAATTATTATTGGCGAATAAAGAAGCCATGAAAAACGGCGAAGCCAAGACTTGCTTCGAGCTTTCCCATGGATCAAAAACTCCATGCAACTCAAAAGAGCATGGATGTCCGATCAGCGAGATAGTGAAAACAAAAAAACCGGCAATGATGGAGCATCTGCATGTCGGCGGAAACGGGAAGGCGAGACATGTTGAGGTTCATGGCTATCCTATTTTCGGCCCTTCCGGGAAAGTTGAAAAAATCATCGAATATAGCATAGACATATCTGAGAAAAAAGAAGCGGAAATAAAAATAAAAGAGCAGGAAGGAAGATATCAGGATATCTTGGATAATGCCAGCGACCTAATACAAAGCGTGGGCATCAAAGGAGAAATACTTTATGCCAACAAGTCCTGGAAGGAAAAAATGGGTTACAGCGATAAAGAAATCAAGAAATTGAATATTTTCAAGCTGATTTATCCGGAAGATCTGCTTGCTTGCAAGACGGAATTCGACGATGTGATAAACGGTAAAAGGTTCGGTAATCTGGAAACCAGATTTATAGCGAAAAACGGTGATATCGTATATTTGAACGGAGCTGTCAGCTGCCGGATCGAAGACGGGAAAGCCGTTTCAACCAGAGGAATATTCAGGGATGTTACAAAACAGCATCAAGAGCAAGAGGAGCTTAAAAAAAGAAATTTAGAGATCGAAAAATTCAACAAGCTGGCAGTCGGGAGAGAGCTGAAAATGATAGAGTTAAAAAAAATAATAAGAGAGCTTGAAGGAAAAATAAGCGGATTGGAAAAAAGAAAAATGTAATGTTTTATGCTAAAAATATCATCGCTAAGGAGTAAATTCCTGTCCATTCTATTCTTAAGCGCCATAATTCCGCTGGCTTTTTCCGTTTTTTACACTTCTTTGAAATTTTCCGATCATATATTGAAAAATTCGGAAGAGACTTCGGAAAAATTAAGATCGGAAGCGCAAAACCATCTGCTTAGGAATACGGAGACCGAAGCTGAAGAATTGAATAATTATTTTGCCGAGGTAAAAAGGGATCTTGAGTCTTTTATTTTTACGGTCAATATCAAGCAGGATAACCCCAAATTGGCAAATGAGTATAAAGGAGAGCCGTTTGCTTTTTGGGCGATGTCGCAGTGGCCGGAATATTTGGACAAGGAAAAGTTGAACGATTTTTTGAACAAAGGGGGAGTGAATGAAAAATATGAAAGAATGAAATCGTATCTTGGCGAAGAGGAGCAAGTCAAACTGTTATCGGCTTTGAAGATTATGCTCGAAGGCTTTACTGTTATGAGCGAAGAAAATAACGGCGCGAATGAAAGGTTTTATCCCAGATTCTTGATCAGCAAAGAGATTTTTTACGACTTAAAAAGCGTTACCGACAAGGGGATTGAAAATAACGAGCCTTTCTTGTTTTTGGATTTCATGTCTGATTTCTTGTCAGATGAGGGGAAAACTTTTTTGAATAAAGGGTTACAGATGATGATGCCTGGCAGAGCCATGATCGATAACCATGATACTTACCGGGATTTGCGCTTGGGATATTGGGGCGACACCGAGAAGGGATTTGAAATAATATATACCAACAGAAAAGCGCCTATCCATCCCGCCATAGGGTCGGTAGGAAACGTGTATTACTGCAAGTCCAAGTTTGCCTTGCTGGATAACGGCCTTGAACCGGTTTGGCAGCATTCGGGCGTTTTGGAGAAAAAAGACGTTTCGGTTTTGACTTATCCCATTTTCAAGTCGTTCAAAGACAAGGATTCCGGCTTTATCGGTTTTGCCGAGTACTGGATAGATTGGAATGTTTTTTCCGATAAGCTGTCAAAATATAATTATTACGAAAATGAGCATAATTATCTGGTGAGCGAGGACGACATGATAGTATCCGACAGCGGAAATGAGAGCGCCGGCGCCAATATTTACGAGGTTGTCGGCAATATGAAATCTTTAAAGGCGGAAATAGACCGAAATAAGAACGGTTTTTCAAGATTCAATAATCTCGGTAAAAATTATGATGTATTTTACAGTTTCGTTCCCGAAGCGGATTTGAAATTATTTTCAATCGTGCCTGAGGAGAATTTTACCGTAATCGCGGACGAAGAAAAAAAACACGCCATAGAGCATGTGAACGGGATAATAACGGATAATTTCATTTTGGCCGGATTGATGATGATTTTCATATCCGGCATCTCATTTTATTTTTCAACTTCTATTACGAATCCTCTCAAAAACCTGAGCGAGGCGATAGAGCAGATCAGTAAAGGCGATTTGAATGTCGATATGGAAATCAAGTCCAATGATGAGATCGGGGAACTGGCCGGAAGTTTCAACAAGATGGCCGACGAGCTGAGGATTACGAGAGACCAGATCAATAAATACAGCAAGAATTTGGAAAACGAAGTAAAATCAAGGACAAAAGAACTGGAAGAGTCAAAGAAAAAATTGGAGGCGAAGTTGTATGAATCGGAAATATATTCTAAAACCGCCACTGACAGGGAGCTTAAGATGATCAGCCTTAAACAGGAAATCAAAGATTTAAAAAATAAGAAATCAATCAAAAATGCTTGAATATAATTTTTTTAAAAACGTAAAAGAAAATTCCACAGGCTTGATTTTGGCCCTTTTAATAGGTTCCGCGTCTTACTATATCCAGGATTTTTTGAATTACAGCTTGATGGACCCCTTGGTCTTGTCTTTATTCACGGGCATTTTGGTAAAAATAATTTTTCAAAAGAGTGAGAAAATTTCAAAAAAAATAAATTTTTCACCTCTGATCATCTTGTCTTTGGGCATAGTTTTTTATTCTTTCAGCAATATTAATTTCGTTAAGATTTCCAAAATGGATGCCAAAATCTTGTTTCTATTGCTTTTCGTTATCTTGGTTTATTATTTCGTTATAATATTCCTGGGAAAGGCATTCCGGCAGAAAAAAGAAATAGTTTATTTGACCGCGACCGGTTCGGCGATTTGCGGCGCGTCCGCCATTGCCTCGGTCGCTCCCGAGGTCAAGGCTGACAGCGATGATGTGTCGATCTCTCTTTTCGCCGTAACCTTGGCGGCGCTTTTTGGATTATTTTTGGTTCTTCCCCTCACGGGTTTATTGTTTTTTCTGAATGATCATGACTATATGGTTCTGTCCGCGTCCATAATGCAGTTTACGGGTTTTGTGAAAGCTTCCGTTTTGAATATCCCATATCTCGAAAGGACGATGACGGATGCGGCGCGGATGGATTTCGCGTTGCTTCTCAAAGCGGCCAGATATTTGGGCTTGTTGGTCGCCTTGCCGCTTTTTGGCAGTCTGACGCGCAAAAGGCCGTATTTCAGCTCTTATTTTTGGATATTTTTAGGGAGTTGCCTGCTGGGGTCGGCAATTTATGCTTGGAATGCTGATTTTTATTCAAATTTCATAACGCCTTATTTTAAAGTGGCTTATAATTTTTTATGGTCTGTCGGCATGGCCGCGATTGGCCTTAGCACCAGGCCGGGAAGTATTTTAAGCTATAACGGTCTTTGGGCGATAATCATGGCTTTTGCCGGCATGCTGGCGGCTATATTAGTTTCATTATTGCTTATTTCATTATTTTTATGATAGAAAAAGACGACAATTTAAAATCAGGCATAGCCATCAAGATAACGATTAGTTTTTTCATAATACTTTTGCTTTTCGGCATAGTCATCGTTTCTTTTTCAAAAATTATTTTAAAGAAAGAACTTTTGGCAGGGGGAGCCGATCAGGAGCTGTTGGCCGAGACGTTGAACTCATTTACGCTGTTTAGCACGAGCATAATCACATTTGTCATATTGTTTTCTTGCGTTGCCGCCTATTTTATAGTGCACATAATCAATCGGCCGATTAAAAAATTAGAAAAAGCCGCGCGTGAATTTTCTAACGGCAATTTCAATTATAGGATAAATGTGCATACGAGTGATGAATGGACGGTATTGGCGGACTCATTCAATGATGCCGGCGAAGAGGTGAAAAAATTAAGAAAAAACGAGAAAGATTATAATTTAAAGCTGGAAAATGAGGTCGAAACAAAAACTTCGGAGTTGAAAAAACTGTTAAAAGGAGTTGAATTCGACAAGGATGAGATGGATAAGCAGAGGGCGGCAATCTTGAATATTTTGGAAGATACTTATGACGCCCAGCAAAACATAAAAGACACTAATACCAGCCTTCAAAACCGCCAAAAGGAATTGGAGGCCATAGCGGAGCTAAGCAAGAAATTGTCGATGAAGATAGACATAGACGGCATGATGGCTACGGTGCGGGAGTTTGTGGGCAATTTTTTGGATTTTAATTGCCTTGGTTTTTATATTTTTTCTGATGATAAAAACGTTAAAGTTGTCAGACGTTTTTTGAACAAGAAAACAGGCGTTAACGTTTTGAACGGATTAGAAGAGATAATGTCGGATTTTCTAAGCCAGGAAAATAAGAAAGAGAAAAAAGAAGAAATCGAAAAAAGTTTTAAAGAGGCTTTGTTCGGCGAGCAAAAAAGTAAAATAATCTTGGGCGGAAATTTTGACGATTTTGAAGTTAGGACGTTCAAGTTGGTTTCGGGCGGAAATGCAATGGGCGCTTTTTGCCTGCTGGCGGAAAAAAATAAATTAAATAAGGATATAGACAGAATCCTGAATACTATCAGTTCCGCCGTATCTGTTGCCATCGCCGGAGCCAGAGCGTATAATGTTTCCGAGAGGTCAAAAACCGAATCCTTGATATACAGCTTGAGCAACGGCATCATAATGTACGATGAACATCAAAAGGTCGCGCTGGTCAATCCGGCCGCCAGCCTCTTGACGGGGGTCAAGCCGGATGGCACGGGTATGGATGCTTTTTTAAGCTCCGCCAAAGTTCAGAACGTCGATTTCAGTTATTATTTGAAAGAGGCTATCAAGAATGGCAAATATTCGCACGTCGAAACCTTGAATATCAATGAAAGCTATTTCGAGGTCTTTATAAATCCGGTGACTGATGCTGTTAAAAAAAGATTCGGCGCCGCTTTGATTATCCATGACATAACGCAGATAAAACTGATTGACAGGATGAAGACGGAGTTCGTGTCGGTGGCCTCCCATCAGCTCCGCACCCCTTTGACCGCAATCAAACTGTTTACCGAGATGCTTATCGGTAAAGAAGTCGGTGAGTTGAATAAAGATCAACAGGAGTATTTGGAAAATGTTTATGAATCTACCGAAAGGATGGTCAGGCTTGTTAACGATCTTTTGAATGTTACCAGGATAGAATCGGGCCGCTTAAGCATAAATCCGGAGCCGACTGATCTGAGTAAATTTTTGAAAAGCGTTATTTCCGAGGCAAATCCTTTGGCAAGGCTGAAAAAAATAGCGATAGATTTTAATTCAAAAGGAAAAATCCCCGTAATCAACCTTGATGTAAATTTGGTGAGGCAGGTTTTTCATAACTTGATTACGAATGCGATTAGGTATTCCGGGCAAAAAAATGGTAGAATCAAGATATCGCTGAAAAAGCATAATGCGAAAAATGTTTTGATTTCTATCAGCGATAATGGGATAGGGATACCGGAGAATGTCCAAAAAAGGATATTCGAGAAGTTTTACAGGGCGGATAACGCCGTAAAGGTTGCCACCGAAGGAACCGGTTTGGGATTATATGTTTCTAAAATGATAATCGAACAATCAGACGGGGAGATATGGTTTGAATCAAAGCCGGGAAAAGGAACGACTTTTTTTGTAAAGTTGCCCACGAAGGGGATGAAAAAGATTGAAGGGGAGAGAGGTTTGGCTATATCATAACATCGATATTCTGAGAAGATTGAAAATATTAATTAAATCAAATATATGGGAAAAGCAAAAGTAAAAATTGTATTAGCCGAAGATGATAAGTTCATCTCAAAAGCTTATCAAGACGGCTTAAGGAGGGGGAATTACGAAGTTATCCCTGCTTTTAACGGCATAGAAGCGGTGGAAAAAATAAAAGCCGAGAAGCCTGACTTGATTCTTCTCGATATTATAATGCCGGATAAGAACGGATTCGAAGTCTTGGAGGAAATCAAGATAATCCCTGAACTTAAAAATATTCCTGTAATATTTTTATCTAATTTAGGCCAAGAAACTGATATCCAAAAAGGACGCGAGCTTGGAGCGGTTGATTATTTAATAAAATCTAATTTCTCGATGAAAGAAGTGATATCAAAGATAAGCGAGTATTTAAAATAAAAAATTATGGAGGTAACTCCTGAAAAAATCAAGGAATTACTTGTTAATCCAGGACATATCTCAAGCGATGAATATGCGGCGGTCATTGCCCAGGCAAAAAAAACCAAAAGACCGCTTTTCGATTTGCTTCTCGAGAATAATCTCGTAAAAGACGAACAGCTCGGACGACTTTTGGCCGAGGATCAGGGTTTCCCGTTCGTTAATTTGAGAAAAGAAAAAATTGATGACACTATCATGAGAACTATTCCTGAGATGGTTTCGAGAAGCAGGGGGATAATAGCTTACGCGCGAGAAGATAATTCCGTAAAGTTGGCGATGCTTGACCCTCATGATTTGGAAATAAGAAATTTCATAAAAAAACGTTTTGGAAGCGGTGTGAGAGTTTTTTTTATTACAAAAAACGATTTAAGACAAGCTTTAACAAGATATCGCCCTAGTCTTAAAGAAGAGTATGAGCAGATAATAAAAAATTTAAAGAGCACATCAGGAGGCGATGATACGGAAGACCGGTTAACAATCAAGCTTTTAGATACTTTGCTTGAATATGGTTATTTCAGCAAGGCATCAGATGTCCATATCGAACCATACCGCAAAAAGGTCGTTGTCCGTTTCCGCATTGACGGCGTGATGTGCAGGGTTCTGGAAATCCCGAAGGATTATTTGGAAATGCTGCTTCGAAGATTGAAGATTTTAGCCAAGATGAGAACCGATGAGCATTTAGCCGCTCAAGACGGAAAATTCAGTTTTAAAGTCGATGGCGATTCTATCGATGTCAGGGTTTCCGTCGTCCCTATAACTGGCGGAGAAAACGCGGTTATGAGGCTTTTGTCTTCAAGCAGTAGAAAAGTTGATTTGGATTCTCTCGGTTTGGTCGGAGGTGATTTGGAAAAAGTAAAGAAAGCAATAAACAACCCTCATGGCATGGTTTTGGTAACAGGTCCGACCGGTTCAGGTAAAACGACTACGATATATGAGATTTTAAAGATTATAAATAATGATAGCGTCCATATAGCGACAATTGAAGATCCGGTTGAGTATAACATAGAGGGTATAAGCCAAATCCAAGTTAATCCAAAAGTTAATCTAACTTTTGCCAAGGGCTTAAGGGCGATAGTCAGGCAGGATCCGGATGTCATAATGGTCGGCGAGATTCGAGACGCGGAAACGGCCGATATTGCCATAAATTCCGCGATGACCGGGCATCTTGTCCTGTCCACGCTTCATGCCAACGATGCCGCTACGACGCTTCCTCGCCTTTTGGAAATGGGCGTAGAGGCATTTCTCGTGGCTTCTACCGTCCGGATCGTAATCGCACAGCGCTTGGCAAGAAAGATTTGCGAAAAATGCCGTTCTTCTTATGAACTCGGACAGGACGAATTGAATATAGTCGAGAGCAACCCGGTCTTGAAGGTGGCCTTGATGAATAGAGGATATAAGGATTTAAGGAAAGTCATGTTTTTTAAAGGTTTGGGATGCAAGACATGCGCGGGAACCGGTTATCAGGGGCGGCTGGGGGTATTTGAAGTCTTGGCGGTTGACGATGACATTAAGAATTTAATCGTGAAAAAAGCATCCAGCGAGGAGATAGTCGCGCAGGCCAAGCAGAATGGGATGACTACGATGTTTTTGGACGGGCTTAACAAAGTACTTACGGGATCGACGACGCTTTCCGAATTGCTCCGGGTCGTTGAAATAAATTGATTTTATGACAAATTTAAGCAAGAAATCTTTAGGAATCGATATCTCTGATAAAACGATCGAGATTGTCGAGCTGGTCTCCGAAGCCGGCAGAATCAATGTTTTGAATTCAAGCCGCGTTTTCTTGCCGCCGGGAGCCGTTTCCAAGGGGGTTATCAAGGATAGATCGGGTTTGGAATCCGCTATAAGAAGCGCCATTGAAAAAGCCGTTCCAAACAGTATTGAAACCAAGGAAATTATTTTCGGTTTGCCGGACGGCCAGACTTTTATCCACGTGTTCAACGCAAGCGCGGCGAATAAGAAAAAACTGGATTTGGAGATTGTTAAGGAGGTTGAAACGATAGTTCCTATCAGGCGTAATAATCTTTTATTTGAATATCGGATTGTAAAAGAAACGGAATCGGAAAGCGGAAAAAGCTATACGATATTGCTTGCGGCCGTAAAGAAATCCGTAATTTTGGAATGGGAGAATTTTTTCAGATCTTTCGGGTTCAGCGTCAGATTTTTTTGCATAGAGCCCTTGGCGTCTTTCAGGGCGATTTTTAACGATTTACCTGAGAAGCCGATAGCCATGCTTGATTTCGGTTCCGCCAAATCGTCGTTATCGATTTTTGATGCGGGAGGCTTGGTGTTCAATTTCTTGCTTGAAGTGTCGGGAGACGATATTACTAAAGGGATTTCTAGGGTTTCAGGGATTGGCATCGCTGAAGCTGAAAAACTGAAAGAAGCGGAAGGGCTGAAAAACGATTTCGTATTAAAAACGGTTGATAAGCTCCTGCAAGAAAGCATAGATCATATCGATTATTTCGAGAAGAAGCATAATCAAAAAGTCGATAAAATAATCTTGTCAGGCGGTTCCAGCTCCATCGCCTCCTTGGCCGATTATTTTTATCAAAAAACGGCAAAGCATGCCGATTTGGCAAAATCATTCTTATCGGATGTCGGTTTGGAATATATCGGAGCCGCCGGCCTGGCATTGGCCGGGCTTAAGCCGGAGTGGCGGGAAACAGACCCTTATATCCCGTCATTTTTCGGAGGAAAAGAGGATCGGGCTATCGACATCGGAAAAATCGAAGAAAAATTTTCTTTTTTCAGGGGAGGGAAAAAATATTTGTATTTTTTGCCGGCTATCTTGGTATTTATTTTTTTGTTTTTGTATTTCAGAACGCCATCGGAAAATAGCGCCGATATTGAAAACGCGCCGGATATGCGCGCGCTTGAAGAGAAAGCCGTCCAGTCAGAAGAAGATATCGGGATTATCACAAGCACGACGGATGCGATTTCGCCCGCCAAAGAAGCCGAAGCGGAGGTTGTTAAAACTGAGGTGAAAAAGATATTGGTAAAAATAAAAAAAATAGGTTATAATATAAATATCCGCAGCGGACCGGGAACTGATTACGGAATCGTGGGCAGTGCAAAATCGGAAGAAGAATTCGTTTTTTTGGAAGAAAAAAATAATTGGACCAAGATTGAATCCAAGGGAGCGGAATCTGCCTGGATTTCAAGCGATTTTATAGAAAAATAATTTATTAATAGATAAAAATAATATGAAAGAGAAAATTATTAACAAAAAGGACTGCGGATTCACTTTGATCGAACTGTTGATAGTAATCGCTATCTTGGCGATTTTGGCCGGCTTTGTCATGGTCGCTTTGGATCCGATGGCCCGTTTCCAGGATTCGCGCAACACCAGGCGATGGTCGGATGTTAATAATATTCTCGCCGCCATCAAATTGGACCAAGTGGATAACGGAGGGGCGTATCATGACAATATTGCGGATATGGCCGATAACACTTATTACCAAATTGGCGAAGCAACTACCGGATGCAATACCACTTGTTCAACCCCGCTGGTTTCCTTGCAGATCGCCTGCGTTAATCTTTTGGATCTGATCGATCAGGGCTATATGGCGGACATCCCGATTGATCCTAACGCGACCGGAGTTTCCTCCGATATGACCGGCTATTATCTGTATAAATACGACAGCGGGCAGATAGTCGTCGGATCATGCCATGAAGAGTTGGGTTCGGACAGTACGATAAGCACGATTGAAGCTCTTAGATAAATTTTTAAAAACAGCCTTTTCCAAAGGCTGTTTTTGTTTTGGTTTTTTAGATAATAAAAATAAGATTTTGGCGAGAGTTTACCCACGCAATTATTCAAAGAATCTTTGATTTAT
>Ga0172380_10005547_pt1 | contig 15231 bp, 9 predicted proteins | sample Leawe162metaG_FD_119747 | JGI IMG/M metagenome (GOLD analysis project Ga0172380, IMG submission 119747) | Leachate microbial communities from a municipal landfill in Southern Ontario, Canada - Leachate well 162 metaG | ecosystem: Engineered > Solid waste > Landfill > Unclassified | place...
ATTAATCATTCTGAAACTCTTTCTAAATGTAGAATAAAATTGAATTTAGAAGGATATCAGGAAGAATTTGAATTAGTTGATTTGATGACAGATCAAAAATATCTTCGCTCTGCCGAAGAGATTAGTGGTATTGGTCTATATGTAGAACTAAAACCGTATCATACACACATTTTTAAGTTTTAATAGGGGCGGTTGCGGGCGAGGAATCCATTACCTTTTCAATCTTCTAAAAACAAGTGAAGTTTTTATAAACATCTGCTCCCTTAAATAAGGGAGCAGATATTTTATTAGAAAACGAATGTAACGCCAAACTTAAATGTTTCGTAGGTAAGTGGTGTTTCGGTGTTAAAGGGCCAGTTCATATTATCTTTCTTAAGTGCATAGAAAGCATAAGAATAGGCACTCTTAAGAATTACATTTATGATTGGTGCGGCTGCAGGTGATGAATCCATAACTCTTTCAATAAAGTATTCCAAGGCACCTTTGCCTGATTCTTCAATAACAAAACTACCAAGATGTTTCCAAAATAGATGTCGAGGGAAAATTACTGCTGCTTCATAACCAACATTTAACGATACTGCTTGACCAGCTTCAAATCGAACTCCTCCTTCTACCAACGTACCGAATCTAAATTCTTTATCATATCGGTTTAAAATCTCTCGATCATTAAACCCATTTGGACGAGGAATAAAATCTAGTGTGGGAGTAATCCCATATCCCGAAGGATAATTTTCCATCTCAATTCTTGTCCATACAAAATTGGATTGTGTATATGGAAGAATAGAAAATCCGCCGAAATCATATCCGTAACCTTCTCTTTTACCAATACCAAAACGCCAATTATCATACGGTAATTCGGAAAGTTTTCTGTCTTGTGAGCTTAATCGGGAGGCAACGTTAGAGACAAAAACAAAATTCTCATTAAAATCCACAACGTTATTCTCATCGGCGCTTCCTATATCACTATAACCAAGTTTTAGTTCCCAAGAGCCCGCTTGCACAAACTTGAAAAGCATATCTTTATGCTTATAGTCGCCGATTCCATAATTTAATTCCATAAAAGGGCGGTCGAATTTCCAATCTAACCAATCGTACCTACCCCATTCCCAATCGCGAGTCCAACCATAATCATCATCGTCATCAGTCGTACCCCAATCGTCATCATCTTCATCTTGAGCAGATAAATTAATTGTTAATGCTAACGTGAAAATAAAAATTAGTATAAAGTATTTCTTAAGCATAGCCGCTCCCCTTGAGATTTATTTTATCTAAAGTTTAGACGAAAGAAAAGTTAGAAATGTTACATTTCTAATTTTAGCTTATTTTAATACCCGATTTATTTTCTAATGTTTTCACTAATGTATCCATTAGAACTTCATTCTGGACAGGTTTTGTAATAAATATATCAACACCTGCATTATAAGCATTATCCTTATCACGTTGGAAAGCATGGGCTGAAAGACCCACTATCGGCATGTTTTTATACGTAGGATTTTCTCTTAATTCTTTTGTTAATTGAAGTCCGTCCTTTTTTCCTCTTAACGATATATCCATTAAGATAATATCAAATTTTTGTTCAGCTAATTTTTGATAAAATGTCTCTGCTGAATCGCATATTTCTAACTCAAATTTTCTCTTTAAAAAAATCTGAAGAAATTTCTGATTCTCGTAATCATCTTCTACAATTAATAATTTCGGTCTGTTTGTTGTTTCTACGGACATAATTTTCCACTTGTTTTATGTATCAACTTATTAAAAATACTAAATAGATTCCTTAAAATAAACTAATATTCGTTCCAACTCTTTATTTGTAAATCAGAAAAATCTTTCTCGGACAAAGCCTCCCCTAAACGCATCGCCAATTGACGATTAGTTATTAGAGGAACTTTATAATCTACCGCCGTCCTTCTGATGATATAATCATTAGTCAATTCTTCTTCTTGGAAATTTTTTGGAATATTTATTACTAAATCGATCTTACCCTGCTTAATATAATCTGCCGCATTAGGAGTGCCGCCTTTTAGTGGCCAGTTTAATATTTCGACAGGGATGCTATTAGATTTCATAAATTTAGCAGTACCTGATGTTGCAAAAAGCTTAACACCAAGTTTTAAGAATACACGACAAGTTTCCAATAATTCTGCCTTAGATTCAATCGAACCAGAAGAAATCAAAATCGATTTAATAGGAAATTTATAGCCTACTGAAATGAGTGCTTTTAAAAATGCTTCACTAAAATCATCACCAAGACATGCAACTTCACCAGTAGAAGCCATTTCTACACCGGTTGTTGGATCCGCTCCCTCTAAACGTGTAAATGAAAATTCGGGAGCTTTTACTCCCACATAATCATAATTGAAATTCATATTGTCATCTATCGGTACTTTTACGCCTGTAATTACTTTAGCCGCAATCTCAATAAAATTTTTCTTTAATGTTTTAGATACAAACGGAAAACTTCTTGATGCACGAAGATTGCATTCTATTACTTTTACTCTGTTATCTTTTGCTATATATTGAATATTAAATGGACCATTAATATTTAGTGCTTTAGCAATCTTAGCAGATATATCCCTTATCTGTCGCATTGTTTCAAGATATGTTCTTTGAGGTGGTAGAACTAATGTAGCATCACCAGAATGTACGCCTGCATTTTCCACATGCTCCGAAATTGCCGAACATACAATTTTTCCATTCTGTGCTACCGCATCAAATTCCAATTCTTTTGCATTGACTAAATATTTTGATATTACTACCGGATGTTCATTCGATACATCGACAGCTTTATGAAGGAATTTAATTAATTCATTATCATCAGTAGCAATTGCCATAGCAGCGCCGCTTAGTACATAAGAAGGGCGAACTAAAACGGGATAGCCTACATTCTTAGCAAATTCCACAGCATCCTGAACCGCATTTAGCTGTCTCCATTCCGGCTGTTCAATTTCAAGCTTATCTAACATTGAAGAAAATTTACTTCTGTCTTCTGCCATATCGATAGATTCAGTAGAAGTACCGAGTATTTTTATTCCCACATTTCTTAGCTTAGCCGAAAGATTGTTTGGAGTTTGTCCACCCATTGCAACTATCACACCTTTAGGATTCGTGGCTCTATAAATTTCATAAATTGTTTCTACTGTAAGTTCTTCAAAAAACAAAGCATCCGATTCATCATAATCGGTACTAACAGTTTCGGGATTACAATTAATCATAATTGTTTTGTATCCCATCTCCCTTAATGATTTACCTGTTACTACACAGCACCAATCGAACTCAACCGAACTACCAATTCGATACGGTCCCGAACCGAGAATCACTATCGAATTTTTTAATTTCATTTCAGAATCACTGCTCTCGCAGTTATATGTAAGATAAAGGTAATTAGTCTTTGTCGGGAACTCTGCTGCTAATGTATCGATATGTTCAATCTTTGGTCTTAATCCAAATTTTTGTCTCTTTAAGTAAACATCATGAGCATCAATTTCTAAAATATTGGCAATCTGCCTATCAGAGAACCCAAATTGTTTTGCTTTAAGTAAAAATCCCTTATCAATCTTTTTGAAATCTTGTTCTGCAATCTTCTTCTCCATATCCACAATGTTTTGAATCTTATAGAGAAACCATTTATTTATATGAGTAAGATTAAAAATCCAATCGACTGAATAACCCGATTTTAATGCTTGAACAACAGCGAAGATTCTCTCTTCGGTGGGATTACTAAGTGCGTATTCCAAATCCTCAAATTCAAATTTTGTTCTGCTCGCTGTAATACCATCTACGCTTATATCAAGCATTCGCATCGATTTTTGGAAAGCCTCTTCGAACTTTCGCCCAATTGCCATTACTTCGCCCACCGATTTCATCGAAGAACCAAGTTGCTTTTTTACGAATTTGAATTTCTTCAAGTCCCATCGAGGTACTTTTATTACAATATAATCAAGAGCCGGTTCAAAGAAAGCACTTGTATTTTTCGTAATCGAATTTGGAAGTTCATGTAATCCATAACCCAAAGCCAATTTTGCTGCTACAAATGCCAACGGGTACCCGGTTGCCTTAGAAGCAAGAGCCGAGCTCCTCGAAAGACGTGCGTTTACTTCAATTACACGATAATCCTCTGAATCCATATCGAGAGCATATTGAATATTACATTCACCAACAATTCCAAGATGGCGAATAGTACGAATTGCAATTTCTCTTAACTTGTGAAACTCGGTATTAGATAAAGTCTGTGATGGAGCAACAACCATACTTTCACCTGTATGAATACCCATCGGATCGATATTTTCCATATTACATACGGTAATACAATTATCGTATTTATCTCTTACTACTTCATATTCAATTTCGCGCCATCCTTCAAGATATTCTTCTACAAGTATTTGTGATGAATATGAAAGTGCGCGAGATGCTAATTTCTTTAATTCTGTTGCGTTGCGGCATATCCCCGACCCAAGTCCGCCGAGTGCATAAGCAATTCTGATTATTATTGGGAATCCGATTTTCTTAGCATATTCAAGTGAATCCTCAACCGTGTTAACAGCTTTACTCTGCGGATATTTTACATCTATCTCGCTCAATTTTTGGCAGAATTTCTGACGGTCTTCTGAGTTTTCAATTGCATCAATCTGTGTACCGAGTACTTCTACATTATATTTTTTTAATATCCCAAGTTTTTCTAATGCAAGACCGCTATTTAATGCCGTCTGTCCACCAAATCCCAACATTATTCCGTCAGGTTTTTCCTTTTTTATTACTTCTTCTATAAATTGAGTATTAATCGGAAGTAGATATACTTTATCGGCTATATAGTCTGATGTTTGAATTGTAGCAATATTGGGATTTATTAAAACAGTGTATATCCCCTCTTCCTTAAGTGCTTTAATACATTGACTGCCTGAATAATCAAACTCCCCCGCTTCACCAATTTTTAGGGCTGAACTTCCGATTATTAAAACTTTTTTGAATTTTGTTTTCACTTTAAGTCCTTGATAAATTCATCGAAAATAAATTCAGTATCCACAGGTCCCGGAGCTGCTTCGGGATGAAATTGAACACTTCTAAAAGGAAGTTTATTATGCCTGATTCCTTCGTTCGATCCATCATTAAGATTTTCAAACCAAACACTCCACCCTTTCGGAAGTCTTTTTGTATCTACAGCGAAGCTATGATTCTGAGAAGTTACATAACATTTATTTGATCCGGCTTCTTTTACAGGTTGATTTTGGCTTCTATGACCATATTTTAGCTTATAAGTTTTTGCACCTGCCGCTAATGAAAGTATCTGATGCCCCATGCAAATTCCTAATATTGGAGCTTCTTTCGCAATGAGCTGTTTCGCTGTTTTTACTATCTCTTTATATACAGCGGGATTACCGGGTCCATTCGATAATACAACTCCATCATACTCTTCGCTGCTTATATCAAAATTATATGGTACTCTAAAAACTTCTACTTTTCTTGAAATCAGATTTTCTATAATACTTTTTTTACAACCGCAATCGATTAACAAAACACGCTTTTTACCGCTACCGAGTATCTCCGGTTTCTGGACAGTTACTTTTGAAATTAGATGATCTATATCAGGATTATAAAACTTAGTAGGGACATTATCCACAATTATTTTTCCAAGCATCGTACCATGTTCTCTAATCAACTTGGTTAATTTTCTTGTATCAACTCCGCATAGTCCCGGAACATTATATTTCTCAAGCCACGAAGAAAGACTTTGCGCTGCATTCCAATGATTGAACTCTTCAGAATTTTCAGATACAATTAATGCCTGGATTTGAACTTTGTGCGATTCAAAATTTTCAGGTAATTTCTCTATAATTGAATCTGCCGGAATACCATAATTACCAATTAATGGAAATGTGAAAACTAAAATTTGACCTTTATAAGATGGGTCTGTCAACGTTTCGGGATAACCTACCATTCCGGTATTAAATACTACTTCGCCCGAAGTTGATTCGGGAAGTCCGAAAACAAATCCCGGAAATTCACTTCCATCTTCTAATAAAAGTTTGCCTTTGCGTGTTATATTGAAAGTGCGGTTCACTATTAATTACCTTCTTTCTTATTATTTTAGATTCTTTTGGAGTGATATTGAGGAATTTCGTAGAAAATATCGGCGAAATTTATAAAATTTTTCAATATAATGCTGAAAAAAAGAGATAAAATTTGGTATGGTTTACTAATTTGTAATTACGTTATTTATTTTTGTAATTATTGTCTTTGTGGGGGAATATGAAAAAATTGATACTGCTTTTAATTTTACTCATTTTTTATTCAAATACCAAAGCTCAGGTTGGCAAGGGTACTCTTAGAGGATTCATTGCGGATTCTACTTCGGGAGAATCTCTTCCTTTTGGTAACGTTTTAATTAAAGATTTAAATTCCGGCACATCTACCGATCAAAGAGGTTATTTTATTATTACTTCTATTCCCGGCAACAAAAAATATAACGTTGTGTTTTCATATGTCGGTTATAAATCAAAAGAACTTTCCATTTTTATCGGTGCCAATAAAGTAACCGATATTAAAATAATTCTTGAACCCGTTTCTATTCAACTCAATGCAATAGAAAAAGTGGCTTCAAAAATTCCAAAAGAAAAATCTACTGATTTGAGTTTGCAGAAAATTGTTGTAAAGGATCTTGAGACTTTACCCAAGGGAGTGGAAGTAGATATTTTTCGTTCATTACAATACCTGCCTGGTGTACGCTCAGGCGGAGATGTATCTGCCAAGTATTATGTACGTGGTGGTGCAAGTAATCAGAATTTAGTTATGCTCGATAATTCAACGGTCTATCATCCTTTTCATGCTTTCGGAATTTTCTCGGCTATTGATCCCGAAATAATTAATTCAATTGAATTTTATAAAGGTGGTTTTACATCCGAATTAAGCGGAAGACTTTCTTCTGTAATGAAGATCAATACAAAAGATGGTAATCGAAATCAATTCGGAGGAAAAGCAAGTGCTTCTCTCCTTAGCACTAAGGCACTTGTTGAAGGTCCTATTCCAAATGGTTCTTTCCTTCTTTCAGGCAGAAGAAGTCATTCTACCGAAGTTCTAAAAAAATTCTTAAATAATAAAAACGCTCCGATTGATTTTTATGATGTTGCTCTTAAATTAAATTATTCTGATGATGAATTTATGAAAGATGCTAAATTTACAGTCCATGGATTTGCAAGCGGCGATTATCTTAAGAATAACAGCCCAATTAAAGAAGATTTCTCTTGGTCAAATAAAATTATAGGATTGAATTATTTCCAAATTTCCGATAGCCCACTTTTTTATCAGATCGATTTTTCTTTAAGTCATTTCGATGGAGAACTCAAACCATATGGAAGTAACTCAAAAGCTCGTAAAAATTCATTAAATGATATCTCTGTAAAAATGGATTTCAATTATGTATATGGAAGTAAAGATGAACTTGATGGCGGATTTAAAATCACTGAAATAAAAACAAATCTATATCTTGAAAACGCTCGTAATGCTGTTACCGAAGTAGCAACTAAAGGAACAAATATAAGTGCGTTCTTAAAATATAAGCTATTGAGATTCGATAAATTTGGTGCTGATGTTGGCACTCGAATTAATTTAACTCGATTAGGCGGCGGAGGTTCTGATGAACAATTTATAGAACCGCGTTTCAGTATGACTTATCGAATCTTTCCGCAAATTGCTATTAAAGCTGCTTGGGGACTTTATCAGCAGGATTTAGTAACTCTTTCAGACGAGAACGAAATAATTAATCTCTTTGAACCTTGGATTATTACTCCCCTTTATCTAAAGCCCTCTAATGCTATTCATTATGTTGTGGGTATAGAAACTTTCTTTACACCTGAGCTTGAACTTAGTATAGAAGGTTATTACAAAAGAATTTTGAATCTTGCCCTTGTTAATGAAAAGAAATTCTTTTCTATTGATAATGACCTTGTAGCCGGGACAGGGAAATCGTACGGTATCGAAGTGCTTTCAAGATATACATATTCACACGCCAGTTTAACTGCATCTTATTCTCTATCTAATACTACTAATGAGGTTTATGGTGTAACTTATTCGCCTCGTTATGATGCTAAACATTCACTTAATTTAATCCTCGAAGTTGATCTCGGATATGGATTTACTGCAAGCACTACATGGATCTATAATTCGGGACAACCATTTACACAAATTGCAGGTTATTATGAGAAGCTTTCAATAGATGATGTTTTCGCACAGAATTATCTATTCGATTCCTACACTCCTTTTAGAATTTTGGGCGATAAAAATATCGGCAGATTGCCTGATTATCATCGTCTCGATTTTAATCTTTCTAAAAAATTACAATTAGGCGAATTTAAGTTTTATTTAGATTTCAGCATTATTAATGTTTACGATCGAAAAAATATCTTTTACTTCGATAGAAATACCGGAGAAAGAGTGGATATGCTTCGATTTCTACCAACCGCAACCATAAAGGTGGAATTATGAAAAAATCTGTTTTAGTAGCAGCTTTAATATTATTTATTACCTTAGTTTCATGTGATGATTCTTTTGAGCCGAAATCTGAGTTTAGTGAAAAATATATCCTTAATTGTATTATCAACGGAGATTCTACTACTCAATATGCCACGGTCTCTAAGAGCTTTAACGTAGATGGTTATGATCCTTATACGAATCATAATGATCCTTTCCTTAAAAATGCATTTGTTACCTTAACATATAAGAATAATGTTTATCGTATGAGAGATACATTAGTATCCCGTTTGGGAGATTCTCGTTATTCCGGTCCCATACCTGTATACTATCTTCCTAATTTTACACCTAATGATGGATCAGAAATTACTGTGAGAGCTTTTCTTGGTGATGAGAAAACATTAATCGCCGCCACAAAATCTCTTAATCCCAATAATTTCTATTTTTCAAATTCATCACGCGATTTACCTGCAAGCAATAATTATGGGGGGGTTCTTCGCTTTACATGGAAAGAATTTTATCCGGATCAAAATCAAGATGAAGAAATATTCTTTGCTCCTGATTTGATTATGGTCTATTATAAAATAGAAAATGGTATAGAGAAAAGGTATCAAGTAGAATTTCCAATGTATTTATTTAATCAACAAGGAAAGGATGTCGGTATCTATCCACCTATTGCTAATAGAATCAATACTGTGGGTTATGAAACACCCGCCATCGATTCTATTATGAGGAGTATCTCAACCGGTGATCCAAATAAATCAAATTATTTCATAGATAAAGCTTATTTTCGCTTGTTAGTTATGGATAAAAATTTAGCTACTTATTATTCTGCTCAACAGACTTTTTTGGATGAGTTTTCCGTTAGAATTAATCAACCAGATTTTAGTAATATTGATGGGGGTCTCGGTATCTTTGGTGTTTATATAACAAAAAAAGTTACTGTGAATATTGAGCAATTTTATATTGAATCATTTGGATATAGGAAGAAATGACATTAAAAAAAAATAATTTTGTTTTTTTATTACTACTATCGGTAATTCTATATAACTGTACACCACTACCCCGTTTTAAATCAGAAGATAATACAAAGCTGCCTATTGAAAATGGGCAGCTAAGTGAAACTTATAAAAACCATGAAGTTCTTGAATCTATTGAAGGAACTGCATCTTTTTATGCAGATAAATTCAATGGTAGAATTACCTACAGCGGTGAAGTCTATGATATGAATGGAATTACTGCCGCTCATCAATCTTTCCCAATGGATACAATTATTAAAGTAACTAACCTAAAAAAAAATAAAAGTATAATACTCCGTATTAACGATCGAATGCCCACAAGAGGTGATAGGATTATTGATCTTTCGCTCGGAGCTGCAAAGGAATTGGATTTCGTTAATGATGGAATTACAGATGTAAAAATAGAAGTCCTTGAATGGGGACAAGGTAAAAAATAATATAAGGATAATTTAGAATGAAAAAACTATTTGTACTTTTTTCACTCCTATTAGTAACTGTAACTTTTTCACAAGAGAAATCACCCTTCGTACGTTACCCTTCTCTAAATACTGACGGTTCAAAAATTGCTTTCTCTTATCAAGGAGATATTTGGACTGTTGATTCTAAAGGCGGTACTGCAACTCGCTTAACTATTCACGATGCTTTTGAAACAATGCCAAAATTCAGCCCCGATGGTAAATCGATCGCATTTACGGCTGACAGAATGGGAAGCAATGATGTTTATGTTATGCCTTCAGAAGGTGGAACTCCAACTCGTCTAACTTTTAGTTCTTCTAATGATGTTGTTACAGGTTGGGAAAATAACAAAGAGATTCTTTTTGCTACTGCCCGTGAGTTCGTAAATTTAGAACGTGAACAAGAACTCCATAAAGTATCAGTAAGCGGAGGAACATCAGAGAGAATCCTCGATGCTCTCGGCTCTTCAATTGTTAATTCTCCTGATAATAAATTCTATTTATTCGTAAGAGGAAGTAATACAATCTACCGCCAGCCTTATGCAGGTCCGGCAAACCGCGATATATGGCTTTTTAACAAAGCAAAAAAATCATTCGTTAAAGTTTCTACAAGTATGACAAATGATATCTATCCCGCCTGGGGAGATAATAAAACAATCTATTTTATAAGTGCCGAAGCAAATGGTAGATACAATATTTTCAAACAAGCCATTGATGAAAATGGATTACCAAAAGGCAGTGTAGAGCAGATTACTAAAATAGAAGATGGTGTACGATATTTTGATATCAGCTCAAATGGCAAATCAATTGTTTTTGAAAGCGGTTCAAATATTTACCTACTTGATACACAGACAAGAAAATATAGCAAGATTTTAATTGAGTTACCTGCGGATTATCGTTTCGATCCGGTTGAATATAAAACTTTTACAAGCAATGCTTCAAGCTATGCAGTGTCCCCTAATAGTAAATATACAGCATTAGTTATTAGAGGTGAAGTATTTGTTACATTGAATGATAAAGATAAATCGAGAGCGGTTAATATTTCAAATAGTCCTTATAGAGATACTGATGTTGCTTGGTTAAACGATTCTTCAATAGTATTTACTTCTGATCGCGATGCTCAATACGATCTATATTTGGCAAAGAGTGATGATAAATCTGAACCAGCATTATTCAAAACGCTTAAACATAAAATCACAAAAATCACATCCACTGATTTAGATGAATCAGACCCTGTAATTTCCCCCGATGGTAAAAAAATCACATACATTAGAGGAAGAGGCGAATTAATTGTTTCCGATATTTCAGCAGATGGTAAACTAAGCAACGAAAAAGTTTTATTAGAAGGATGGGCAACTCCAAGTAGTATAGTTTGGAGCCCCGATAGCAAGTATCTTGCCTATTCTATTAGCGACCTTTATTTTAATGATGAAGTTTATATTCATCCGATAGATAACTCAACCAAGCCAGTTAATGTAAGTATGCACCCACGTGGTGATTATGACCCTGTTTGGAGTCCTGATGGTTCAAAGCTTGGCTTCCGTTCTGAACGAAATGACAGGACTTTCGATATCTGGTTTGTTTGGCTAAAAAAATCTGATTGGGATAAAACTAAATTAGATTGGCTATATGACGATGAAAAACCTGTTTCGACTCCAAAAACAGAAAAAGGAGCTAAAGATAAAAAAGATACTTCCAAAGACTCAAGCAAAACGAAAGATATAAAAATAGATTTTGATAAAATTTACGAACGCCTCGTTCAAGTTACAAATCTCCCTGGAGAAGAGAATAATCTTGCAATCTCTAAAGATGGAGAGACTTTCTATTTCACTGCATTTAATAGCGATGCTAAGGCAAATGACCTTTATAGCATCAAGTGGGACGGCAAAGACTTAAAGGCAATCACCAAAGGTGGAACAAAACCAAGCGGTGTTGAAATTGATAAGGATGGAAAGTATCTATACTATTTCAAATCCGGTTCTCTCAATCGTATTGACTTAAAAGGTGATAAATCAGAAATACTTCCATATTCTGCTAAGATGAATATCGATCATCCAAAAGAGCAGGAACAGATTTTTGAAGAGGCTTGGCGAACAATAAGAGATGGTTTCTATGATCCCAATTTCCACGGATATAACTGGAATGCAATAAAAGAGAAATATAAACCTTGGGCTATGGCTGCTTCTACTGATCAAGATTTCAAAGAGATGTTCAATTATATGCTTGGTGAACTTAACTCAAGCCACATGGGTTTATATGGACAAAATAGAGGAGAAACACAGAACGAATTAACCGGATTTCTCGGTGTCGATATTTCACCTGTTAAGGATGGCGTAAAGGTTAATCGCGTTGTCCCAGAATCTCCCGCTGATAGAGAATCGAGCAAACTTTTTGTTGATGATGTAATTACATCAGTAGATCAAACACCCGTAGTTAATGAAATAGATTTTTATTCTCTTTTGATTAATAAAGCAGATGAACCGGTTTTGCTCGGAGTTAAAGACAAATCAGGAAATGAAAGAGAAGTAAAAATTAGACCTATCTCTAATGAACGACAATTACTTTATGAAGAATGGGTAATACAAAGAGAAAAACTAACCGAGAAATACTCTAATGGTCGTCTCGGCTATATACATATCCAGGGTATGAATTTTCCTTCATTTGAAGTCTTTGAAAGACAATTAACGGCAGCAGGGCATGGAAAAGAAGGTATCGTAATTGACGTTCGATATAACGGCGGTGGATCTACTACCGATTACCTTATGTTAGTTCTTAATTACAAACAGCATGCTTATACAATCCCACGCGGTGCATCCGATAATCTCGAAAAAGATAAATTTAAATTCAGAGATTATTATGCTCTTGGTGAAAGGCTTCCTTATTCACCATGGATAAAACCTTCGGTTGCTCTTTGTAATGAAGATAGCTATTCAAATGCCGAAATCTTTTCACATGCTTATAAAACTCTCGGAATAGGCAAATTGGTCGGAAAACCAACCAATGGTAGTGTTATCTCCACCGGTGGAAAACAATTAATTGATGGGTCTTTAGTTCGTCTTCCTTTTAGGGCTTGGTTTACTAAAGCTACTGATAAAAATCAGGAATTAGGACCGGCTGTTCCCGATTATATAGTAGAAAATACTCCAAACGCTAAAGCTGTTAATGAAGACCAGCAGCTTCAAAAAGCAGTAGATGAGCTCCTAAAACAGATCGATTCAAAAAAATAAATCTTCTTATAACCACCGAAGAGCAAAATCAGCTTTTCGGTGGCTTTTCTATAACAACTACAAATAAGACTTATAATTCCGCATTTCATGCAAAAAAACCACTTTTTTACTTTCTTTTAATAAGTAAATATGATAAAATTTTGGTAAATTTAAATAAGATAAAAACATTCCTTCCTCTTTATTTATTTGATGGGGGGAATTAATGGGGGATTTAAGTTTTAGGTTTATCATGGAAAAGAACGCAAAAATAATATCTGAAATTAATTTTCAAGTAAATAATTCATTTGAGAAAATTTTTGGCAATACAAAGGCTTTTTCTTATGCAATTGCTCCTGCCGCTTTAATCTTCCTTGGAGACCATACTCATTATAATGATGGAATTTTAATTTCTACCGCTGTAAACCGTTATTGCGCTGTGGCAATTAGAAAAAGAGACGATGATAAAATAAATATTTTTAGGAAAGATTCTAATACAACTGCATCTTTCGACCTTTCAAATTTCGATATAGATAATTCTGATTCAGGATTTAGGCTAATAAAGGGTTTGACAAAACTACTAAAAGAAGATGAGCATATTAATAAAGGATTTGATTGTGTTGTTTATTCATGCTCACCAGATTTTTTAGGGCTTGGGTGCTTCGCCGCTCAACAAGTAGCTTTTATTACTGCCGCTAAAAAAGCGTTTGAAATTAAACTCCCTATTAAAGTATTGCTTAGCTATATAAAAACAAATGAACAGAACATTATAGGCAAAATCTCTAACCCCGCTCATTATACTACTTCAGCTTTTGCTAAAACAAATAAATTTTACCTCACTGACCTTAGAAATAATACTTTTAAATCAATTCCGTTTGATCAAACTGAATACAAAATTATTTCTTTTACCACAGACGAAGAATTTTCAGCACCAAATTTGGTTTGCAACGAAAGAATTGAGGAATGTGAAGTCGGCGTTAAAGGAGTTAGATTATATATCTGGGGAATTAAAAATCTTAGAGATGTAAAATTCGATTTCATGCAAAAACATTTCCACATGCTTCCAAAAAGAATTTTTAATAGAATTGCTTATAATGTTAAGGAAAGAATAAGAACAGAAGAAGCTTATAAATCCCTAAAACAACAAGATATAAAAGGTTTTGGAAGCTATATTTTTAATTCACATAAAAGTCTTTCTGAGGACTACGATCTTAGCATTCCGACATTAGATTTTATTGTGGAAGAGTGTAAAGCAACTCATGGCGTTTTTGGTGCTAAAATGATTAGCTGTTCTCCAAGCAGGACTGTCTTTGCCCTTGTTAAATCCGATCAAGCAAAACTAATTGCCGAAAAAATTGATACTGCTTTCAAAAATAAATTTTCAAAAGAGCTTACAATTAATTACCTTTCTACTACAAACGGCGCAAAATTAATTTCCTATAAGGAAATTCATCACAAAAATGATGATTAAAATCAAGTCGTAAATTAATCACTTAATTTCAACTTGATTTTGTATCAGCTTAATAATAGATTTTCGCACAACTTATCATGGAGTTACTGAATGTATTTCCCGGAAGAGTATTTTAATGATGACTATGAGAGATTTGAGACCGAGGAAGAAGTAAAACAAAAAGTTAAGACCTGCTCTGAATATATTCATAGCGGTAATATTTTTTCTAACATAGAATTTTTTGAAGAGACAATACAGCTTTGTATAGAGTATGATTTATTAAATGAGGGATTGGAATTAACAGAAGTACTTACTGACTCCATTCCTTATAATTCTGAAATCTGGCAATTTAGAGGAATTCTTTTTAATAATTCTTTCAATTTCGATGAAGGATACAAATGCTTTTTAAAATCGATCTCTCTGAACCCAAATGATGTAGAAACTCTTATCAACAAATCAATTTCCGAGGACAACCTTGGAATGGTAGCAGAGGCAACTGAATCGCTCTTAAAAGCGCTCGAATTTGAACCAAATAACGAGGAAACTCTTTTTAATCTCGGAATTTTACACGAGAAAAAGGATGATTTTCTCGAAGCAATTGAATATTTCAAGCGTGCTACAATTGCTGACCCTGAATATTCAGA
>Ga0172380_10005548_pt1 | contig 15230 bp, 22 predicted proteins | sample Leawe162metaG_FD_119747 | JGI IMG/M metagenome (GOLD analysis project Ga0172380, IMG submission 119747) | Leachate microbial communities from a municipal landfill in Southern Ontario, Canada - Leachate well 162 metaG | ecosystem: Engineered > Solid waste > Landfill > Unclassified | place...
CAATCATGAGAAGCAAAGCATTGATTACAAAAGATTATAATCAGCAAATAATAGGTGTGAATATGTCGAAGCACATTTGCGAAAATTGCAAACAGGAGTTTGAGTGGCCGCCCGGCTCGGCGGATACATGGACCTGCCCGACGTGTGGTCATAAAAATCAGATCGGCAACGCCACGCTGGAAGACGACTCTCTGGATGGGCTATGCCAGTATGAAGGCCCCGGCCATGACCTGCCATTGGGGGGACATAGCAAGATCCCCAACTGGTTCCCAGAGACTGGCATCATCAAGGCTTGGGCGATATCTGATCCAGAGTCCGATGCCGGATTTTCGATGAAGAAAAGAGCAGAGCTAACCAAGGAAGACACCATCATTGGTGCACAGGTCAACCGCAATACGTTGGCTAAGTTGATAGCCGAATATGGCGAGGACTTCTATTTGCTGAGAGAAGCCAACGGCGGCCCATTCATGACGCTTGCGCAGTGGTCGCTCAAGTTTCCGAATGCGAGCGATCCAAACAATGATGTGCGGGGAATCGCGCTGGTGGCATTGAGGAATATGAGAATCGATCTGAATGGACCGGGAGTGAAATTCTAATGTTCAAGATTATACTTATGTGTCTGCTCATGGCCATGCCCGCCTTCGCCTCTATGGCTGACGACCTGTCCTATCAGCCCCCGCCCGGAGCCGTAGACCTTCAGCATGTGGCATGGGCGGCAGTCCAGAACATCGACAAGGCCAACATCGGCATCTCTGGCTGGATGCCCACCAAGGAGTCTATGAGCGACTTGGGGCCATATTTCGCGGGTATCAGGGAAGCGGTGCAGGGCATTAATGAGACCTTGACATCTACGCAGGTGGAGTTTGTGGCTTCTGAGGTTGTGCTGCCCGCGAGCGTGGGAAATGCGAGCGAGAATGTGACTGTTCTCGGTGATTCGGCATGAAGCTTAAAATCCTCAAGTCCTTCAATTTCGGTTCTGTCAGTGACCCGCAGCGCATGACCGCGGGCAATATAGTAGAATCGAGCACGATAGATGGAGCGACGGATGAGATGATCGAGAAGTGGATAGGTCTGCGATGGGTTGCCCCGGTGGGCGATTTTGTAAAGGTGATTTAAATGGATATTTCAACAATCGATGTACCAACGGCGATTACCGCTATTCTGACAATCGTTGTAACTATTGGTGGAGTTCTTGGAAAAACATATATCAGCAAGGCATTGGCGGGTCTGGCCGATGTGGCTGATCTTCTCGTCGAAATCGGCCAACTAATGATCACGATTTCCAAGGCGGGCGAAGATGGGGCGCTGTCTCCTGAAGAATGGGCTTCGATCAAGGAGCAGGCCCGCGAAATTCAGGCCGATCTGTTGAGGATACAGGGTAAATTTGGTACGGCATTGCAGTAGATCAAGTCAACTACCAAGGGCTAAAGCACCTTGGTTTTCTCTACCCCTTAACCCCGTTCTTCATAATTATTTTTTGCTGATAATAATTTCGGAGGGAATATGAAGAAAGCTCTAATCATAGGAATAAATGACTATCCAACTGCCCCGCTCCAAGGTTGCGTTAATGATGCATACGATTACCAAGCCCGATTGCAAGCCAAAGGCTTTACGTGCACTCTATTGCTCAACAGTCAGGCCACAAAGGCAAATATCCTCGCCGGTATCAATTCACTTGTAAGCGGAGTTGCATCTGGGGATTCAATTGCTCTTTGCTATTCCGGGCACGGCTCACAAGTAACCGATTCATCTGGAGATGAGACCGATAACAAGGATGAGGTACTTTGTCCTGCCAATTGGCCGCAATATGTCAGCGATGATGATCTGAGAAGCATATTCGCGGGCCTGCCGAGTGGTGTAACCCTAGATTGCTTCTTGGATTGCTGCCATTCGGGCACCGGAACCAGGGACATCAATCAAATAGGTACAATACGATCTTTGCCGCCAATTGTTGGGAAGAGATCTAAGAAGAAGTCCAAGACAAAGACCATTGTCCTTGTTCCAACCCTCAATCACATCCTTTGGGCAGGGTGCGAGGATGGGCAAACTTCGACGGAGCTATCCATCAACGGCATTCCTCGCGGCGCATTCTCCTATTATGTGGGCAAAGCCCTGGCATCCACGGGTGGCACACGGTCCCAAATGATCAATTATGTCTGCACAAAGGTTGCTGCACTTGGGCTGTCGCAGATACCGCAACTTGAAGCCACCCAAGCAGAAACCTTGCAGGCACCGTTCACCTGAGGCTATATGGATGACGGCCCCGCACCGAAGACAGATCATGATTACATAATCAAGATCTATGAACGTCAAGGACATCAAGGCAAGGACATAAAAACGCTATGTGATGCAATCCACGACCACGAGAACCGAATCACTACACTTGAAAGGGCCAATGCATGTGAGGAGAGCTTTCATAACGGCAAAACGAGCATCTGGATAACTTACAAAGAATTTGTGATTGCAATCGTGACCGTGGCATTATCCGTATCAGGAACTATACTTCTTTTCCGAATGGGGATAAATTCATGAATCTGGAATTGCTGATATTTTCAGCATTCATGGTGGGATTGGCTTTTCTGATTTGGAGCATATTCTATCCAGAGAAGGCGAAAACATGGGTTATGCGATTCCTCAAATTTTGCTGATTTGTTGCCTGATTGCGCCTTCGTTGGCAGAAGATTTCAACCCGGAAGAGGATGATACCACATCGTTGGCAATCCTGGATGACAAGCCGCCCATCACCGATCCTGTCCACATGCCAGAAGCCGCTCAAATCATTGTTGAATCCGCTGAAGACCTATACGACCTCGATTATACTGGCATCAATTGGACCGAATTCTACAAAGATTTCCAGCCATTGGAAGCGAACCTAACCGCCTGACATGGTCGAAAAGCCCAACCTCTCCATCTGCATCCGAGAGTACATCGATCTTCGCATTAAGCCGCTAGAGCAACAATACAATCTCTCTGAAGCCCGGCTGAAGGATACCAAAGATGAGATGGAGAAGAGGTTAGAGGCCACTTATGCAACCATTCGCGAGGTGGATGCGAAGATTGAGAAGGCGCTGACCAGGATCTATGAGGTCATCGTGGGAGTATTCTTGCTTCTGATGGCGGCTTTTGTGGCTCATCTTATGGGGAAGGTTTGAAAAAAGAGGATTAGGCCCGCGCGGGCCTATGGTGCCGCCAATCGCGTTTCTAATTTTTCGCATTCTACCGCCCAGTATCTTGCATACTGGGCATACCGAGCCTCCTGGCTTTCCGACAAGCACCGCACGGCCTTGTCGTGATTCGAGCCGCGCAAAGCCCATGCCTTGTTTATGGCCCATTCCAGCACGTCTTTGGGCCACTCGTGCCCATCTGTTCGCGGGCCCGCTAATACAAGCGGCATAATGGCATCGTGCACGATGCACATCTCACTGAAGGGTCCTATCCATTCACCGAAACGATATCTTGGGGCCATCTATGCCACCCCCCGCGCGGCCTTCTCGCGAATAGCCGCATCCACATAGGCAGATCGCCCGCCTTCCGGTAGGGCATTCAGGATGTCGTGGCTCTCTTGCGAGAGCGAGAGGTTGCGCTGATAGTGTCTTTCGTGTGGAAATAACCGCTTATAATATTTCGTCCGATCCGTATATTGGAGTATCGGAGGATTTTCTATCTCGGCCTCAATTTTTTCTTTGTATTCGCTCAAAAGACGTTTTAGTCGATCTATATCTTCCCCACCCAAGGTAAACCATTCTGTGTGCCCGTCCTGCCCATCGTTTAAATCGATTCGTTTATCTTCAAAGCAATGGTGCAAGAAAGCCTCTTCAGTCAAACCATATCGCACGCGTTCAGTATATATGATTTTATATTCTTCGTTTCGCCCGAACAATGCCACGCACCTAGATTCGATATTGGTGGTAAATCCTATCTTGTAAATTCCATTTCGCTCTATCACATAAACAACCGGATTCCGTCCCATTTCACAAGTACTTATCATGTCTTATATCCCCTCTACCGGCAATTTCACGTTCTTCCTGCACGACGGGCAGGATACATAGCAGGGAATTACTAGGCCGTTCTGTGAATCGATTGCAGATCTCTTTGGGCCTTTGTAGTCCCAAGTGTGCTTGCACTTTGGGCAGACGACTCGGAGGGGCAAAAGCCTCACTCCTCGTCGATGCATAGATCGATTTCATTCCAGTTTTCCAGGCCATATTCAGCCATCTTCTCAGCCGCTTCTTTCGCAGTTGGGAAGTTCTCACCATTCACCCAGAACAGCCCGCTTGATGGGCTGTAACCAGCCCAATTATGTTCTGCATCGATCGTTTGGTTCTGGAAGCTGATCACGCGGCTTGCTGACAGTTTCTTAGTTATCTCTTCGATTGTTGTCATAGTCAGTAGTAGTCAGTAATAGTATATAAGCATTTCGGCATAACACCCATTTCACAATGACCAATGCATTCATCCAATGTCAAGGCCACATGTACCCTGCTATCGATTCCTATTGCAAGATATGTCGCGAGAAAGAGAGGGCAGCGCGCGAAAAGGCATCAGTGATCATATTGGTGAAGCCAACAAATTGATCAGGCAACCATCCGGTTAGTTCATTCCAGTCATCCAAAAGATGGCCAAGGTACTACAAGTAAGACGGTCAAATCATGGATTAAGCGGCATGTCGGTTGGCGGCATGACCTCTTTCTCCATGCGCAGGTGATCCTCCCTCCCATGACCCTACCAGATCGCGCCATACATGAGCTTCTGAGGAAGTTTGGCCCGCATATCCTCAAGCTTCTCGCGTCTATAGAATTCTTCGCAATCGATGGTACCTATGATGCATTGGAGATAGAACAGCAGATCAGGACATCGCCCGAATGGAAACGATATCAGGCAGCGAGTAAGGAGAAGAATAGCCGGATATGGGAGATCGTGGGAGCGGCCTATATTCTGGATGCGATCGTGGGCGGAGCTGGCGAGGTCGCGAAGAAATATCGGCTGCCCGTCATTCCAAAGCCAACCGCACAAGATTACATGGCGACCTACATCAAAGAACATGGCGGAGAATACATTGGCCGGAAGAAAATATACGACGGCGTCTTTGTAAACCAACTATCACGCGCCGACCAGAAACAGATTATGAAATTCATTTGGGCTAATGCTGGCATGAACGAACGTCCATTGGCAGCCAATATACTAAAGACTCAGCCACGCCTCGCGTATCTAGTGGATAATAAGAGATATCGTTTAGAGATGATAAAAAGAACCGAAGTTCACAGAGCGGTTAATTATGGTGCGCAAAGATTCGCGAAGGATTCCGGTTTTGGAAAAAACACTTGGTACACCGCCGGAGATAAACGGGTCCGAGATGCACATAAATTAAATAATAACGTGACGGTGGAAATTGGTGATAAGTTCCCGAATGGCGAGAGATATCCATCGGAAACAAGCATCCGATGCAGATGTCATCTATCGTATTCGTGAGGGTTTCATGGGCTGGTCTTCCAATCTATCCGTCGTCCTCGCCTCCCTGGAATCCAAACGCCGCAAAATCGATCAAGCGGTCGAGAATACGGCGAATAAGGGCAAGGTCATTGGAGTTCAGGAGATTCAAGCCCGTTTATATGCCGGGCATGGGTTCGATACGGGCAATTTGTCTGGATCATATCCAAGGTGCACCACGATTGCCAAGCCCGCCGATGGTGTCAGGCAAATCGATTTTACAAGCGATGTCGATTATCAAATTTTCGTCGAGAAAGGCACCTCGCGAATGTCAGCCAAACCGCACTTGGAGCCAGGCGTGAATGCGGCTATACCGCGGATTAGCAAAATCCTAAAAGAAGAAATGGAGAAGGGCTAGTATTTCCCCAAAAAGTCCTTTTTGCTAAGCTTTCCGGATTTCACATCATGCAAATCATATAGAAACGGGCATTCGTCCGAGTGGTTCCAGTCGCATGAAGTGGCATGGTTCTTTATGGCCTCGGCAATTTCTGGATCGTCTTCCGTCAGATAATATGTTGATTTTAACATCCAAACGTTGTCGTGCCTTACTCGTTGCTCCATGCAATTCCAATCAATCTATGAGGATAAATAAATGTCGGACCTGTCCAATCTCGTTCCTGTCATCTGCTGGTGGCTCTCAGAGGATGCAACCATTTATGCCAAAGTCCTACAAGCCGATGGCTCACCCGCAATCATACCGGGCTATCAGATCACCCTAGCCGATGGCTACCTAAACGAGACACTTAATCCATCCAAGACCTGCATTGGTGTCTACGAGATCAGCGTAACCGAAGCGGTATCCTGCTTTTACAATGGCAATCCATCCCTGAAATCTGACTGCCTGATAGGAATAGAGGTCATAAGCAGAGAGTCCAATGCCTATGCCAGGGAGACGGCGGTACTCATCGCCAACAAGCTACAGGCAAACATGGTTGTGACCTATGGAGGAGAGGCTTATGATTTCATGGTGGCATCGGTGAGCAGGTCGCCGCAATATGATGATGCGGGGGACTTCTGGCGGCAAATAATGACTATAAGGGGCACAATCTACTATACAGTATGAGGATGAAATGATCGAAATAAAGACCGATTGGACATTTGAAAATACTCATCTGTTCAAGGACGGCAAGGAGATACCATTCGTGAGAGACTTCACGATCACAATGGGCACTTGCCCAATTTTGGAAATTACCAAACTAACGGTTGATGGCAACGGGCATTTCCTCGCAGAACATTCGGTGAATGGGGAAGCGTTCATCCCATTTGAAAAAATGGTTACTTCGGATTTTAAAGTTACTTGTCTATGACGTTCGCTGCAAGCGATCCGAGACATTGCGAATAGATCTATTCAATGGAGTGATTTGTTAAATGGCAGCATTAGCAGGCAAAGGCGGCGCCGTGACCTTTAAAGGGTCCGGCTCTCATGTATTTGTGGTCGGTGTCAAGGCATGGAAGCTCAATCCAAAAGCAGACACAGGCGAGATCACGCAGTTTGCGACCGACAATAGCACCGCATGGAGAGAATATCTGGCAACCCTCAAAGGCTGGGATGGCTCCATCGACCTTGCATATGTCGATCTGACTGATACCAATGGGCAGAAATCCATCTTCGACTTCCTGGGGGGAGTTGCGACCGAGGCGGTCTTCGACCTGGACAGCTCCCATGAACTGACTGGAAACATCATCATCACAGGCTTCCCGGTCGAGGCCGCAGTGGATGGTGTCGAGGGTTCTGGTGTCAGCATATCATTCCAGGGCACCGGCGCATTGACCTATACTTAGGGAGGGTACATGGCGGCTTTGAGCGGCAAATACGCCGCTTTTTTTAGGTCATATGGGGCGTCTACATCGGTTAGTGGCGGGGCCATGACCCAGGTGGGCGCGACCCTGGAATACTACGTTACCACTCGGGCACATCGCCTCTGGGACCCGGCATATGCGGTCGTGATCTATGATGGCGTTACGCCGGTATCCGGCTGCACCATCGACTATGCGGGCGGCTATGTGACCCTTCCAGCGGCGCCGAGCGGCACGGTCACATGTGATTTCTACTACAAGGAGATAGAGCCCCTCGGCGGCGGCCACCAGTGGTCAGTGAATCCGAAGGCCGATACCAAAGAGGTTACAGTATTTCCGCAGGCCCTGAATACGGCAACGTCCTGGCGGGAATATATCGCTACGCTCCTGTCGTGGGATGGGTCGGTCAAGAATCATTGGTTCTATAGTCTGGCGACCCTGACACACGGCAACATCACCTACACCGCCAAAGCTCCGTATAGCGGGTCAGCGGGCAATGCTATCAGTATCATTCACGCAGATCCCGGCGATGGCGACAATCCGATAGATGTGACTGTTGCGGGAACCGTCATCACGGTATCGCTGGAAACCGATGAGGGCACGCCAGTATCCACGGAGGCAGAAGTAGTTGCTGCGGTAAATCTCGATGCGCAGGCCTCTCTCTTGGTAACCGCGTCATATACCGGCGCGGGAACCGATGTGGTGGCCACACACGCATCTGCGGCACTCACGGGCGGGCGAGATACAGGCGAGGAGATTAGCAAGCTCGGTACATCCATCATGTGCGAGTTCTATGCCAATGATACCACTGGTTCCTATCTGGTGTTGCGTGGAGTGGGCAAGCTGATTGGCGTGTCGCCTGATGTGCAACTGGAAAGCATTGTGGAAGGCGATTTGAGCTATCAGGGGACTGGTAGGCTGAGATTGCATACAGTTTAGAGGATTGCTTTTTTAATCCTCCAGTAGATGAGGGGAAACGGCATTTACTCTGGTTCCAAGAGAACTTAAAAACGGCTAGAATCTGATCCGTTCGACTCGGACCATCTACTGATATTTTTATTCTGATTTCACTTACTTGGGAATTTTTGGAATCAGCCCCGCTCCTCTTAATTTAGCAGTGTGTTTCCTTGTGGTTGATATACAAAGACAAAGTTCATGCGAAATCATGGTTTCGGTGGTGTCTGGGTGGGATGTCACAAACCAATATATCTCGGATATTACCGACCCGCGTTTTAGATCTATGCAAGGCGTTTTTTGGGGAATAGTTTTATAGATCTTTGAAAGCACGGCGTTTAATTCTGTTCCTAAAACGTGTGTTGCATTGGTTTTCGCATATTCCAGAATTTCTTTGCTCGATGTAAACCATTCGCCGTGATGCCTGTCTTTGTGGAATTGTTTATGCAATCGTGTTTCAACCATTTGAAGATCCGAATATTTTTCAATTTCGATAAATCCTATAAGGCACAATTTTATTGGGCACTGTGCTTGGATTGAAGTTAGACGTTTTCTAGCGTCTCGTGTGCTTCCAATTTTTACCAGGTCCGGAGATGACAGAAAATATACACCCATCATAATGATCAACATTGTACATAATAGGTTAAATACGTTTCGGTAGAATTTAATATTTAACCAATTTAAAATCGATTTAAGACACGATCACCAAAGAAAGCTAGTAAAATAGCAGGTTTGCCGGGCTTGTACGAACCGTTGGCTTTGCTCACCGACGTTGAGAGGGAAGCGAAATTCCTCGGCCCGGCTCCTGATCACAGGAGATACAAACAATGTCTGAAAAAGGAATCCCAACCATCCCGCTCATGATCGCGGGCAAAGAGTATAGCCTCAGATTCGATGTCCAGGCCCAAATCCAGGCCACCCAAAGCCTCAAGCTAATCGGTATGGGTATGGCTTCAAAGAACTGGTGGGCACTGCTCAATCCGCCCTATGATGTCTCGGAGCTGGTCGCCATGATCCAGGCAGGCATCAACGGAGCCAAGCGCTTCAATGGCGAGAAAGAATTTATCGACCTGGATAAGGCACAAGCCATGCTTCAGGACCATTTCGATTATCAATATGAGCAGGCCGCAGAACTTGAAGATGAACGCGAGGCCATGACAGCCTTCGACAAGGCACAATTCGCCTTCATGGAAGAGATATCTGCAATCGCGAGGGCCGGCGCGGGTTTTCGCAAGAAGGGCCAACGAAAGGAGAAGAAGCCGAAGACCCCGTGAGCGAGGATGAATTTTATGAGCGAGTCCTCCGGGGCGGGCTCTCTCTCGGCCTCTCTGTGAAAGATACCTATGCCTCGACCCTTTACGAACTGGAGCAAATTAGACAGATCCGCAAGAAGACCACCCAAGCCGAATTCAATTCTCAACTTTCCTTAGAACATCTCAATGCACAACTGAATTCATGGGCATTTAGTACACATCCTGAAAGAATGCCGTCCGTTGAGTCGCTTATTCGTAAAAAAGTTGAGCCTGTTAAGAAACCCGCGCAAATGAAACTAGAAGCTGCCAAGCTAGGAATTCGTGTACCATGACTGAAAATTATTCCATCAAAGCCATCCTCGATGTATCCGGCGTAAAATCCGGCATAACGTCCATCAAGTCCGATATGTCTGGGCTGGATTCATCCGTCTTGAAAATCGGCGAGGGCCTTTCATCGAGCTTGCGGAGCGGCATCGGCGATTTCAAGAGCGTTGGTACGAGCCTCGGCAACGATCTGGTTGGTGGCCTCGGCGCACAATTCGGGACGATTGGCACGTTGGCGGGAGGCGTTGCCACCGCGCTCGGCCCCATCGGCATAGTGGCAGGCGTTGCGGGCGCGGGCCTGGTGGCTCTTGGGGCATCCTCGGTTGGTGTAGCATCCAGCTTCCAATCCTCGATGTCCAAGGTTAATTCGGTCCTTGGCGGAAGTCAGGCGGATTTTGATAAGCTTTCACAAGCCGCGCGAGACGCGGGTGCGACCACCACATTCAGCGCTTCTCAGGCAGCGGATGGCCTCTATTATTTGGCATCGGCTGGTTATTCATCGGATGATTCCATTTCGGCGCTAAAGGCCACGCTGAACGTTGCCAGCGCGGGCGGCATGGATCTTGCCAGGGCATCCGAAATGCTAACCACCGATCTGGCGGTTTTCGGATTGGGCGCAACCGATGCTACTAGGGTAACGGATCTACTCGCGGCGGCTGCTTCGGCATCCAATTCAGATGTCGGACAAATGGGCGATGCCCTTGGTCTGGTGGGCGGCACCGCAAAAGCATTGGGTATCAGCATTGAAGATACCACCACGATGCTTGCGCTCATGGCGAATGGCGGCACCAAGGCATCCGAAGCAGGCCATAAGCTCAATTCCATACTGGGAGAGCTGACACAAGCATCTTCGCCGCAAGCGACCAAAGCGCAGGCTTCGGCGATGGCGGAATTGGGGATAACAGCGGATCAAATCAACCCAACTCTGCATTCACAGTCCGAAATATTCTCGCTCCTGAAAGAGCGTGGAATGACCTCGGCCCAATCGCTCGCTCTCTTCGGGAAAGAGAATAATTCCGTCGCTTCATATGTCACAGAAAACGCAGACAAGATCGATGGACTGAACGAAAAAATCCTGGTGTCTGGAAAATCCGCCGAAATGGCGGAAATGATGAATGACAACCTGAAGGGAGCATATGCTGAACTATCATCATCAGTCGAAGAAGTCCAAATCTCCATCGGCAACCTATTGCTTCCCGCACTCACAAAAATAGTGCAAGGCAGCACAAAGGTAGTTAGCGCGGTAACCAAAATCGGCCAATCCTTCTATACCATCGTCGCCGGATCGCAGGCATTCGGGGCAGTTGGGCAGGCCGCATCCGCCGTGGGCACCGCCATAAGTACCGCGTTCAGTGGCCTTGCGGCACTCGTAACTCCGGCCTGGAATGCCATCGGCGGCGGGGCAACCGTTTTCAAGGCGCTGCAAGCCGCATTCAATCTGGTCACAACGCCGATGACTGTCCTATTCAAGGGCATCACGTCATTGGCAAGTGCCATGAGCGCTGTCGGTTCGGCTATGTCGCCCGTATCGTCTGCTCTGGGCGGAGCCTTCGGAAATGCGATTACAACGGCATCCGCCTATATTCAGGCATTCCTAGAAGCGTTTTCCAACCTCGGACCCATCCAGAGCTTCCAAAGTGCAATACAGAATGCGGCGGATATAGCGGGCAAAGTCTGGAATGGCCTGAGTACCACATTGCCTCAAGCATTCAGTGGCGCATTCGATGCGGTGAAGTCGCTCATCTCTCAGTTCCTATCGTGGATTAGCGAGAAGTTTGGCGGCATTTTCGACGGAGTGGGCGACCAGATAAAGTCCTCCCTGGAAGAGAGCGCACTGGGGGGCGTGACCAGCTTCATAGGTGGCATTCAGAGCCGGGCGAATGATATTCTGAATGTTGGCAAATCGGCTGGTGACAAGGTCGGAGAGGGCGTAGAAAATAGTGATCTAGCGGACGCTCCCGGCAATGCGCTGAAATCTGACAAGGCGATGGCGGGGGCAGAAGATGCGGGCAGCAAATTGGCCGATAAGACGCTTAGTGCATTCGCAAAACAGGCGGCAGCATCGAATCTATCGGATGAAGCTCTGCTCGGATTCATCAACAGCCAAAGCAACGATTCCAGAATTAGATCAACTGTTTATGATTTATATGGAACTGCTGTAAAATATTGGTACGATGCTGCCGAATCATATCCTACCACATACCTTGAGATCGGTGATGTGAAAATAAGCGCTGCATATGATAAAACAAAAGGAATGGCGACAATCCAAGACCTGCTCGCCTCTCTTGGATTTTCCGATGATATCATAGGTTCGCTTTCTTCTCAGCAGTCCGCAAAAATGGAAGACGCGGTACAGAAAATCAAGGATGCCGCTGTTGCTGAAGCAAAGAAAAAACAAGAACTGAAATTCAATTTCGATATCACAGAAACCGAAAAGCAGATCGATGATTGGGCACCATCCGTACAAAAGCGCATCGAGAGTTTTTTCAAATCAGCGGCATCGACTATAGAAAATAGCGACGGGCTTGGAACCGCGTTCACAAACAACGTCAAGAGCGCGAGCGATGATCTAAACAAAGCCCTTTCGGGTATATCTCTGGAAGGATTATCATCATTAGACGACAAGTGGCAGGCAGCATTTTCCGCAATTGGAGCAACCTGGAGCGGCACGCTCGGGGATATAGCGACAGACTCCATCGCCGAATATAAGAAAAACCTGCTATCCGGAATCGCCGATACTGGAGCATATGTAGATTCCGAAATGTCTAGGATCGGAGAATCGGCCCAAGCGGCTCTTAAAGACGGCTTTGTTTCCGACGACGATCGGGCACTGTTCAGCGCACTCGGAGATCAAATATCGACTCTGAGGCAACTTTTTCCCGCCGAAATGGGGGACGTGACCGACGAGACGATAACCGAGATGGTACGGCTCATCAATGCCGGGAAGATTCAAGAAGCATTTGCGTTGGTGGGGAAGGAGTCCGGCGAGGAATTCTCTGATAACCTGCTCGGTGGCGCGAACATGGAGGTTACCCTCCAAAAGTTGGCCTCTGATCCTGAAACCTATAAGCAATACATCACAAATCCAATGAAATTTGCCGTCACCGAAGGCTTCGACGGCATAAAGCAGCAGGTGGCAGACGCGAAAGACGCGTTCACCAGCGGCATTGATCCGCAGGCGATATATAACAGCTATATTGCTCCATTTGATAAGGTTCGGGGGTACATCCCTGGATGGGCTTCGGCCCTGAAACAGCAGTTGGCAGTTGGGCGGATCAGCTTTGAGCAATTCTTTTCATATTTCGATTATTATTCAACACAAACAGAAAAGCTCAATTCGGCCACCCAGAAGACGCCAACAAACATAAACGCGATGGGCTCGACGGCGAAATCGAACTCCGCAAATGTACTGCTCATGGGCAATTCGGCGGCAGCCGCCACTGGCCAGCTTCAGACAATGGGTCTGGCAATCAATCCGCTTAACACAATTAGCGGCAAGGGCATTGCCGTAACCTTCTCACCCGCGAAGGTTATTGCCGATGAAGCGTCTGCGACACTGAACAAGGACTTCGCGACGCTCGGCGATTATATATCAAAATTTGGTACCACGATGCTATCTATATCAGATAGCTTTGCACTATTGGTTGCGCGTGGCGTAAATACTGGCTCATCCTCGGTTCTGAAACTTGGCAGCGGTGCTACCACGCTGGGCAGTCAAAAGTTTTCTGCCAACATCGAAGCCGAAACCGATAGCATGGATTGTGCATGCGGCGAGGCTTTCATAGATGCTGCCAAGGCATCGACCGGCCCGCTTGCCACCATTAGTCCATTCTATACAGCAGAGGAATTGGCATCTGCAAAGCAGACATATAACCAGATCAACCAAAATAGTCTGGCAACAAATCAGCAGGTGACATCGCAAACTTATGTCACTGGTCAAAATGTCAATTCTGAGAATCTTTTCACCTGGCAACAGATCAACGCACAAAACGCGGCCACCAATGCATATACTTCGCAAAAGACAGTAGCGAGCGGGAACACGCTCGCGAGCACGGTCTACAATTCGTCGATTTCATATGCAGCCACAATGGCGGCTATCAATGCGGGTAATATCGTTGGGGCCAATAGCGTATCATCGATAAATACCAATGCCGCAAATCAGAGCGCAAGCATTGGAATCAATTCGGCTAACCAGCAATCAAGCATCGGCATGGGCATCTGGAATACCGGATCAAGCACGATGAATACTGCTTGGAATACGTTGAGCGGAATTAATACAAATTTAGCGAGCACAAATACCGCATTAGGCACAACCGTATCAAACTTGGGAGACCTGAATTCATCGATTCTGACGAGCGTGTCAAGTATGTATTCCAGCGTGCAGTCCTTTGCCTCCGCACTCGGATATAGTTCATCGAATTCGTATTGGGGCGGAACATCGGCTAGCGGGGGAGGCTACTGGATTGGGACAGGCTCGACGATGGTAGGCGGATATGGTTATACTAACTGGGGCGGAACCGCCGCAAGCAATTACGCATCAAGCAACTCGTCCGGATCATGGGGCGGCGTGTCTTGGGGCGCAAAAGGCGCAGATGTCAAGGCCCCTACTCTCGCGGTTATTGGTGAGGCGGGCGAGGAATTGATCCTTCCCCCCGACATCACGATGGGACTCAAAGACCTGATCGCCACTGGTAGCATAGGACGCCAGGCCATCCAGCTCCCGAACATAGAGCCCGCCGATATCATCCTCGATGGCCGCAAAATCGGCGAAGTCGCATTCAAGTACGGCACCAAGGGCATTCAGGCAAAGGGCGATTTCACATTCAGGTGAATCATGTATTTCATCACAATTGCCGATGACAAGATGTTCACGGGCCGGACTGTGGCGGAAATCGATGCACTAACCGTATCTGCAATCGATGCCATGACAGTAGGCGAGCTGAATGCCTATTCGAACCAATATATATTAGCTGACCCATCGCCTGAGATCTCCCACCAGATAGAGGAACGAAGCACTGCCTCATTCTCTGTGAAGGACCTGGCAATGGCCCGCGCCTTTGACCTCGGCATGGAAGTCATTATCGAGGATGAGAATGATCGGCTCTTTGGTGGTCTGGTGGATGGGGTTGTGATCGAGCCTATCCGCGCAGATGGGCAATGGATACATGAGATTACCTGCGTGGATTATCAGGCCCTAGCGGACCGGAGGCAATTCTACAAAGCCTATGTGACCACGACCACAGATACCATAGTCAGGGACATCCTCGACATCCTGGATGAGGAAGATGTGGTCGAGGGAGTGATCCAGGTCGGAGAGACGATCGAGAATATCACATTCAATGGTGTCTCTTGTGCCGAGGCAATGGATACCGTATGCGAGAGGGCGGGCTTCACCTGGTGGATTGATGAGTGGAA
>Ga0172380_10005549_pt1 | contig 15229 bp, 17 predicted proteins | sample Leawe162metaG_FD_119747 | JGI IMG/M metagenome (GOLD analysis project Ga0172380, IMG submission 119747) | Leachate microbial communities from a municipal landfill in Southern Ontario, Canada - Leachate well 162 metaG | ecosystem: Engineered > Solid waste > Landfill > Unclassified | place...
CCAGAGCAGTTCGAAGTGGTGTTTGCTTTAAATACCGTTGCTTAACTAACTGTCTACTATCAAGGGTGCAGTCCACTTCTCTGCTCTTGTCTCGTTCTCCCTAAGCCGCTTAATCCTCTTCTATATGTCTCCAATGCAACCTCCTGCAAGTTTAGGCTGAATTTTAGCTGCTTCAAGAGATCCTGGAAGAAGATACTTAAATATTGCATGCAGTATACGTATTTGAGGTTTCGCTATGGTCAGCATAGATGATATTCCTGCAAAAGTGCGCTGGGAGATAGCCACTGAGGCAGCAAATAGTCAGTCGATTGCCTTTGACATGTTAGTTAGGCAGATTATCGGTGATAAGATTGATGAGATCTGGAATGCGATTATGATGGAGGGCGGCAAGGAATCAATGGCATTGGCAATATCCTTGGGGCTTCCAGCGAGCAATGCTGTAGAAATCGATAATACATTGAGCGTCATATCTGCCATAATCTTGGGTCCTGAGCTTAAGGGAGAGGTATTGGAATCTAATGATAACCTGGTAATCGGCAGGACGAACGACTGCCCTATGCTCAATGCCCATAGAAACATCAGGTATGAGCCAACCACGGGAACTCCCGCTCATTGCCAGGCCTTCTGCCAAAGCGCTGTAGAAAGCCTAAATCCTATGTATAAAATGAGGTACACGAAGAGGATGTGCACTGGAGATCCCCATTGCGAATATATAATTGAGCTCATGAAATAGCCATCTGGAAGGAAGGCATCAGATGCAGGTTTGCAAAATCCGCTGCCCGAGGTTGGATGCATGCCGTGATCCAATCGAGCGTGAATCGCCTGTGATCGAGCAGGATGACCGGGCCTTCATTGTTGGCGGCTTCGGGGATGATGCTCAGCGATTCCCAGGATCTGATATTCTCTGCGCCCTACCAAAAAATGGTCAAGGAGATGGAAGTCATTTGAGAAAAAGCTAATACTCTTGCCACTCATTAAGAATGAGGTGTTCTTATGAAGCCCTATGCAATTATTCTAGTGCTGTTGTTATGCGTTCCTGCCTCGGCCTCGCAGGAGGCGAGCACAGTCGAGGCCACAACCGCCATTACCCTGCCCGTGGACTCCGTCACCATCTATCCTGACGGCCTGATGGCAGTTAAGAGGACGGGATTTTTGGATGTGACCGAGGGAGCTCACAAGTACGTGGTCAATGTTCCGGATAAGGCTGATTTCGGCTCTGTCCTTCTCTCGGTTAGCAATGCCACCACCGATAGGGTGGTCTACGAGTCAGACCCCATCTATACCCTGAACATATCGTCCGCTGGATCGCAGAGATTCGATCTGAGCTACCTCATGTACAACTCTGCTGCCTGGAAGCCCATATACGACCTGCACCTCAGCGAGGACGAAGTGCTGGTGAAGTCCAATGCCGTGGTGAGCAACCGGGGAGGAGAGGACCTGAAGGACGTGCGCCTCAAGCTGGTGGCCGGTCTCTCTCCAGAGGTGCATGCCTATCCTGCTGCACCCAGAAGCGCAGGTGCGGCAGATGCCAAAATGGCGTATGCGATGGAAGAGGTGGCATATGAGGCCGCCCCGGATCTTCCGGCCACGGGCGAATTGGAGACGCTTTATATTTTCGAGCTGGAAGGACGAAAGGACCTGGCCATGGACAAGGAGATCGGATTCCCCCTCTTTGAGAAGGAGTCACCCCTGGTGAGGATCTATACCTGGGATGCCAGCCGGCAGTCTGAGGGTCCGGCAGATGAGGAGGTCCGTATCAATAACACCCTGGAAAATCCCTGGCCCGAGGGGAAGGCCATGCTCTACCGCAATGGCGAATATGTCTCCACCATCCAGATGCCTTATACTCCTGCCGGCACCAACGCCTCCATTGTGGTGGGCACCTCTGCCGATCTGAAGCTGGAGAGAAAGCTCTCCGACTATAACAAGACCGAAGAGATCAAAGCGATAAGCACGCCTGAGGGTAACCGCACTGTCAAGGAGATCAGACAGGCCTGGACCTATCACCTTTCGATCAAGAGCAACCTGGACCGGACTGCAGATTTGGAGGTAACTGATACTGTGCCTCAAGAGGCGGTGATGATCTCAGTCTCCCCCGAGCCCGATGAGAGAACGGCCACCATCCTGAAGTGGAAGCTGGAGGTCATGCCCCGCCAGGAGATGTCAATCAACTACACCTATCAGGTGAAGACGACAGAGAGTCTGGACAGAGAATACTAAAACCAGACCTCTCTCTTTTTTCTGCAAAAAAAATTGATCGGCCAGTGGACAGCAGCGTTAATCCACCTGGACCTTCTGAGCATTTACCACTACCAATTTCGGAAGATGCACCTCCAGGATGCCGTCCTTGAACATTGCCCGCACCTGCTCTGGCTTGACCTCCGCCGGCAGCTTGATCTCCCTTTTTAGGCTTATGGAATTGAGCTCCTGGCGCAGATATCGGCCCTCCCTAGGACTGGCCTTGGCGTCGACATACAGGCTGTCCTCGGTCACCCTCAGGTCGATCATATCCTTGCTGGCGCCGGGCAGGGCCACCAGAGCGATCAGCTCTACATCGGCATCTATGAGGTCAAGAGGTGCGCGGTCAAGGCTCTTCGTCTCAGATATCTCGCCCGTCACATCGCCCAGGATCTTCTTCGCCGCCTGGCTCGCCTGGCTGGACATTCTCGCCGCCTCGACTGCCGCTTTGCCGATCATGCGTTCCAGATCGCTGGTGCCTGAAGAATCGGATCTCATAACTTAAAATAGTGCTCTGTTCTCATAAAACCTTTTGCATTCACAGCAATTGCCCTCCCTGGAAGCGTCCGTAGCCTGGTCTGACCGCCAGATCATCATCCCAGACCACACTGCCCCTTATGATCGTCATCCTGGGAAATATGGCCTTCATCCCCTCATAGGGGGTCCAGTCCGCCCGGCTGTGCAGCCGATCGGCCCTTATATCCGCCACCCTCTTGGGATCGACTATCACCAGATCGGCATCCTTTCCCACCCTGATAGCTCCTTTTCCAGCCAGGCCGAAGATACTCGCCGGCCTGGTGGCCAGGGCATCCACCAATCGGTCCAGGCGGAGAAGATTTCTCCTCACAGCGAAAAGCATAAGCGGCAGCATGGTCTCCACCCCAGGGACCCCTGCTGGTGCCTCCCAGATGTCCTCTCCCTTCTCCTCCGGGAGATGGGGTGCATGATCCGAGGCTAAAATATCGATGCTGCCAGTCCTCAGCCCCTCCCAGAGCCGTTCGCTGTCTGCCTTACCCCGCAGGGGTGGATTCATCTTCAGCAATGATCCCTGCTTTTTATAGTCCATAACATTGAGAAGGAGATGGTGAGGGGTGACCTCGCAGGTCAGTCTCGTGTTGGCATTATTATGAGCTGCACTTTTGGGCCCGGCTGCAACAGTCTCCTCTCTTGTCCGTTCCTGCCTTGTCCTCTCAATCAGATTCAGTCCCTGGCCGCTGCTTAAGTGGCAGATATGCAGATGATCCGACCAGCCTGAGACCTTCTCTATCGACCGAAGCTCAGCCTCCACCGGGCGGGCGAGGGAGTGGACCTCGGGATCCTGCCGGCTGGATAGGGCCATCGCCATCTCTCTAATAATAGAGCCATCCTCAGCATGAATCGTAGCCAGCAACCCCAGTTTCATCGTCTCGGCGAGAATCCGAACAATCTCAGGGTCGCTGTGCTCATAGCAGAATATCTCCCCGATGGCCTGGGCTCCAGCCTTCTTCAGCTCCTCGATCTTGCCCGGACCGCCATTGATGCAGTAGTCCACCACGGAGCTGGCTCGCGCCCGCTCCAGCTTCATCTCGAATGAGCTGCGATCCAGGGTCCTCGGATCGGTATTCGGCTGGTCGATGACCGTGCTGACCCCTCCCGCGGCTGAGGCTGTTGATCCGGAGAGCCAGTCCTCTTTGTAGCTAGGCCCAGGATCACGAAAGTGGACATGAGCATCGATGCATCCCGGCAGGACCAGCATTCCCTGAGCGTCGATCTTCTCTGCCGCCCGGTGCGGGCCGCCCAAGGCAGCGATCCTCCCCTCTTTGATCCAGATATCGATGCTTTTCAGCCCGTTTTTGGTATAGACCCGGCCGTTTGATACCGCCAGATCAAAGTTTATATCCAAACCTCCTGAGCAAGAGGCGTCTCTCTTCCACCTGTTGGTCGTTCTCAGCGCCCCTGGGCACGAAGCCATCGATCACGCCCATGATCCCTCGTCCGAGATCGGTCTCGGCCACCACCACCTCTAGGGGATTGGCAGTAGCGCAGAATATGCCGCAGACCTCCTGGATGGATTTGATAGCATTGAGAACGTTTATGGGAAAAGCCCCTTTCATCAGCAGCACGAAGGTATGGCCGCAAGCCAAATCAAGAGAGTTTTTCTTTGCCGCCTCAACCAGCTCCAAATCATTTCCCTCTGAGCGCACCAGGCAGTCGCCGCTGGCCTCAGAGAATGCTATGCCGAACTTCGCCCCGGGAGCGGTTCCTGCCATAGCCTCGTAGAGGTCCTCTGCCGTCTTTATGAAATGGCTCTGTCCTAAAACCAGATTCGATCCCTCTGGGATTTCCATCTTTACGACCTTAAGTTCCATATTCAACCCTTCGAGGATCATTATTGCCGCCATCAGGACTTATACTTTGGTCTGAGCAGTCTGCCTATTTTCTCAGGCCCTTCTTCGGCCCATGAGATTGAACGGCCAGCTTTCTGGTCTTCCTCAGGATGAACCAGGATGTTAGATAGTATATGGCCATAAAGAGCACAGCAGAATAGACCGCCATGGCAATGGATTCTGTGAAGCTCATTCTCAACAGAAAATAAGAGTATGGAATATAAATCAGCAGCACAAAAGCCGCGGCAATGGCTGCCTGCTGAATCAGTGCATACTGCCGAAAGCGCAGGATGATCGCCGAATAGCTCAAACCGGGAAAATTCACCAAGGATCTTTCACCTCTTCCTCTTTGAGCATACCCTTGCGAACCATATAAAGCCTTGTCCACCAGAGATTGGCCAGGGGGGCTAAGACGAGCAGACTCACCAGACTGGTGACCAATGACAGCAGCTGATATGCCATCTCGTTTCCTGTGGAGATAAAGCTGCCGATCATCTGCAAGACCAGGGATAAAGCCACCACCACCAGCCACATAATCAGGACATCGAACTTGTTGTAGCGGAAGAAATCTATTCCTGCCCTAATGGCCTGCAACGGTCCTGTGCCCTCCAGCACCAGAGCATAAGGTGCAAGGGCTAATATGATTGACAGTATTAAGGCATAGAGGATGAACAGCAGAAATCCAGCCAGGATCATTCCCAGCCCCTCCAGATTGTCAAGATTTCCGGAAAAGGCTAGAGTAAGCTGCCCCATACCGGGGAGGAGGAAGATGAGCCCGGCCATCGTCGCCAATCCCATGATGAGGCTCAAGAGAAACATATTCCAAAAGTGCTTCCTTCCAGCGGACCACATGGCTGAAGTTCTCGATTTTCCCTCCACAAGAGCCTGCCTGGCCATGCCTATGGCTCCGGCATTGAAGTACGATCCCACTAATGAGAGGACCACAATCATGCCCAGGAAGAGGATTAATATGGGGAGAAAATCCTGCCCGTCCATTCCGGCAAATAGCCCCTCCATCACCTCGGCATCCTCTAAATCCTCCAAATGAGTCCAGTCTTCACCCAGAAATGGCATTGCAGCCAGGAACATGGCGATAAAAAATGCGGCTAGGATCAGGATTGAGGCGAAACCGCTGAATACAAAGGGAACGCAAAGGTTTAGGTTCTTCTTCCAGATGCCAAAGCCTCTTCCGATCAACTTTCCAATCTCTTCCATCTCATTCCTCCTGCCCTCTTCTGTTTCTTGTGGCCAAAATGCAGCAATGGCTTTATAGCTTTTCCCTCCGATTCTATCTCAGTCTCTGATGCAGAGTGCGGATTTGCCATAGACGGTTTGGGTCTCTTTGCCAATTGCACAGCCCCCAAGTATAAGGCACCAGATATGATCATGAGGAAGAGAACATCGATTCTATTTTAATAAATTTTTATGATGAGCTTCTTGATCGTCGATCTCCTTAACCAGCTGGGGGAGAAAGATACCAATATCCGTAACGAGGCCAATTGCCTGGGCAGAACCTCTGTCCATGAGCTTAGTCACCGTGGCAGGGTTGATATCGATGCATATAGTCTTTACAAAGGATGGCAAAAGATTGCCCACCGCAATGGAGTGCAGCATTGTCCCAAGCATAATGGTCATTTCCACACCCTGCAGTGCCTTATCCATAGCATACTTGGCCTCCACCGTATTCGTGATAACCTCTGGAAGTGGGCCGTCATCACGAATGGAGCCCGCCAGGATGCAAGGAATGCCTTTCTTGATAGCCTCGTAAATTATGCCGCCCTTGAGCTTGCCCTCAGCTATGGCGTTTTTGATGGATCCGCTGGCCATAATCTCGCTTATGGCATAGAGGTGATTTCGATGCCCTCCGGAGATGGCATTTCCCCCGCAGTTCATCCCCAGACTGGTGCCAAATAGCTGCCGCTCGATATCATGGACCGCTACGGCATTTCCAGCCAGAAGAACGTCAACGTAGCCCTCTCGAATTAGCCATGCCAGCGAGGGCGCAGCCCCAGTATGCACTAACGCCGGACCGCAGACCACGGCGATCTTTCCACCTGCCTTTTTGGTGCGCACGATCTCTTCAGCCAGTTGACGCACAAGCTCGCCGCTGGGCCGCTCTGAACTGACATCATTGGACATGAATTCGAAGTACGTTTTTTGGCGTGGCCTCTCCGGCGGAACTACCTTGACCCCGGCGGTACCTATGACCACCCGATCATCCTTCTTGATATGGCCGATGGGCGTGCAAATGGCTCTGCCATCCTCCAGCACCACCAGACAGTCCATGTGGTTGTGCTCCACCTCTACCCATGTACCCTGGTAGCGCACGTAGGTGGGATGATTGGTGGTCGAGTAAAATCCGCGAGGCACAACCATATCCCCTGGCGCAATCTCGGTCTTGACATCCGCCATCTCCACCATCCGGGCTCCCAAGGCATGCAACTCCAGGAGTATTCGGTCCAGATGATCCCCATCCTCGCCGGTGACAGTTATCTGGATATAGCTGGTGTCGTTCTTCTTCAGGCCTATGCGGAAGTTCTTGATTTCGAACTCACCCCCCATATCCATGATCTTATCCAATACTTTGGTAAGCATTTGCGAATCAATGAGATGGCCATTCATCTCGATCTCAGCAAGCTCTCTCATAACCCCACCCACAATAGAATTATCCTGCAATCTCCTCTCCATCGAGCGGATAGGCGCCGTCCTCGTCATGGATCTCCCTTCCATTTAGGGGTGGATTAAATACGCATGCAAGCTTCATTGTGGTCTTCGCTCTAAGGATGTGGCGGTCGTTTTTATCAAGCACATAGATAGTCCCGGGTGCGATTCGATAGATCACGCATGCTTGTTCGACACCCCCCGGCTCACCAATTCGCACGGCATCTGCCACACCACCGTCATCTGTTCCATCCAGGACTTCCACCTCTCCTTCTCCTTCGATGCAGTAGACAGATTCGAGATGGTTTTTATACCAGATGTGGGTCTCCGTCCCCGGATAGATGGTTGTTATGTGGAAAGAGAATCCCATACAGTCCCCCTTCAGCAGGAGACGGACGCTCTCCCAGTTCTCGGCGACTACCCTCCGATCGGACCTCTCGGCGTCCTCGAGATTTCTTAATATCATGCCAGAACCTCGATATCGCTATCCATCTTTCTCGTCGCTTTAAGACGCATTTTTTCCATCACATCTCTTATGCTCTCTTCTAGTATGGACAGGCCCTTATCGAGCTCGTCGTCGCTTATCGTGAGCGGTGCCAGAAACTTGAGAACCTGGTCCTCCGCCCCAGATGTCTCTATTATCAAACCCTTCTCAAATGCGACCTGGGAGATCATAGATGCAATCTCACCCGTCTTGCAATCGAGAGCCTGGACCATACCTCGGCCTCGGGCAGAGAGCGTTCCCGTATCGTCGAGGTCAACCAGCTTATCAAAGTGCTCCCTGACGATCTTACCTTTCATTCTCACTTTCCTTGAGAACGAGGCATCACTCCAGTACTCTTCAAGCGCCGCTCTCGCGGTGACGAAAGCCAGGTTATTTCCCCGAAACGTTCCGTTGTGCTCGCCGGGTTTCCATTGATCAATACCTGGTTTCATCAGGACCATAGAAAAAGGTATGCCGTAACTGCTTAGCGACTTTGAGAGGATAATGATATCTGGTGAGATCTTAGCTTCCTCGAAGCTAAAGAAAGTCCCTGTCCTTCCACATCCTACCTGGATGTCGTCGATGATCAGGAGGATACTGTGCTTTCGGCAAACCCTCTCAAGAGATCTCAGCCACTCTGAAGTTGCTACATTTATTCCGCCCTCGCCTTGGATCGTCTCGACGATCACTGCCGCTGGCTGGTCAAGGCCGCTGCTTCTGTCTGTTAGCACCTTATCCAGGTACTCGGTTGTATCGACCTCTTCACCCATATAGCCATCGAAGGGCATAAATGTCGTGCCATGCAGCTGTATGCCGCATGCGTCTCTGAAATAGCTGTTTCCGGTTGCGGCGACCGATCCGAGGGTCACGCCGTGAAAGCCATTCGTAAAGGAGATGATGGTCGGCCTTCCCGTGACGTTTCGAGCAATCTTCATTGCAGCCTCGACAGCGTTCGTTCCTGTCGGTCCGGTAAACTGCATCTTGTACCTCATGCCTTTTGGCTTGAGGATCAGGGAGTCGAAGGTCTTAATAAAGGCCTGCTTTGCCTCCGTCACGAGGTCGAGGCTGTGTACGATCTTGTCCGACTCTATGTATTCGAGCAGCTTCTCCTTGATAGCTGGATTGTTATGGCCATAGTTGAGGGCACCAGCACCTGCCAGGAAATCGATATACTCGCGTCCTTTTTCATCCTCGATGGTGGCTCCTTTGGCTTTGGTGAATACCACCGGGAAGCGACGGCAGTAGCTTCGAACTTCTGACTCATGATTATTCACTGTGCTAATATCATTCTCGTTTCCTTCTTTTTCCGCTTCCATCCTATTATCCTTCATGATCGTGTCACCTCATCCGTTCAGCTTGAACGGCCCTATATGGAATAGACATTCTGCTTCGTGATCAAAATCCCCGAGATCAGATTCAGAGAAGCAATCAGTAACATCACAATGAGCTTCTAGCTCTTGTGCAAGCCCCCTGAAGAGCCTCTTTGATGCCTCATTTGACGGCGATATCGTCGTCTCGAGATATCGGCAGTCTCTCGTCGAAGGCCTATTCAATACATCAAATAGCATCCGTTTTGCGATGCCTCTATTCCTGGAATCTACATCTACAGCAATCTGCCAGATGAAGAAGACGTCCCATCGGTCCGGTGGTCGGTAGCCTGAAAGGAATGCTATGATCTCCCCACCCTCTTCAGCGACAACGCATGTGTCAGCAAAGTCACGGCAGAGCAGGAGATAGCAGTAGGTTGAATTGACATCAAGCGGCTTGCAAGACCTGATAAGCTCAGATATCCTGGCTCCATCATTGAGCCTGGGCTTTCGAAACTTCAGCCGACCCACATCTTCGCTATCCGAAGATCCTTGATCGCTCTTCATGGATCTGGCTTCTTGCAGTCGTTTTGATAACTGCTTCATCTATTCACCTCCAGGATGGTAAATCCGGAACTATGGTTGCTGTCTACTCCCATCTTTTTCAGGGTGAGCTGTACCTGCTATTGTGCATAACGCATCCGTTGCCCTCAGTGATGCTGACAGGGTCAGATGCTTCTGCAATTATCTTTGTTTAAGTTGATCTGCCTTAAATGTTTGGGTTTTTTCAATTTACTTTTAGTTAATGCAAATTAAATTTAGCATATTTTAAAAACTGAATCCTGCGGATGATGAAATGAAGATAAGAATAGTAATAAGACTGGTGCCCAAAGAGGTAGAGCAGTCATTTGAGCCGATTATGCCTCCGATCTGATCTTACCCTCAAAACTATCCTTGACGAGCGCCGAGTGGACATAGTTAATCATTGTGATATAATCAAAGACAGGGAGTTCGATCGCCTTTTGAATCGCCCTTGCATAAGGAGGAAGGCAGCTGCATTCCAGCAGGATGGCACGAACATTCTGCTCCTCCTCGACCATTTCACGGGCGACTGATACCGCCTCCCTTTTAACTTTCTCGGAGTCTAGGAATCCCGTCTCCTGGATAACGGCCTTTGAGAAGTTTTCTCGGTCCTCCATACCCCTTATCACCAGACGCTCGCCTGACCTGACCCCGGCAGCCTCAAGCAGGGTTTCGTCCAGGCTCTTCGAATCGGCGGTTATGATCCCCACCTTTTGGTCGCGACCGAGGATGCTGAATATAAAGGGAATCTGGAGGAGGCTTGAGAGGAAGACGGGGACATCGAGGACCGCAGCAAGACTCCTCTGATGAATGGCAAGAAATCCGCAATCTCCGGTGATGGCTCTGACACCCTGGCTGACCAGCTCTTCTGCCGCTGTGTGGAGCAGCTCAAAGGCCGTCCGATCTTTTCCGAGGGCTCTCTTGGTCGTTAGACCCTCAACTTTCTGGAATCGCACGGGAAAACAGTAGGTGGTGGCATTGGCCACATCCCCTGGAATAAAGGGGGTGAAGCAGTCCAAAAGGAGGATGCCGATAGCTTCGCCGTAGCTGGCTTGTCCGGATCTAGCTTTATAAATCATTATTAACCCCCTTGACTTTAATCATCTGCCCAGCTCCAATGTTTATATGTTTGTTAGAGCGACCTTTGCCTCAGCCCTCCAGACCCTTCCAGATAAGGTCCCCCACGTGGTGGAGTGACTTTACCGCTTTTCCCTCCCCCTTCATCTCCGTCCCGGCGACCAGTGCCCGGCCAATGGCCAGAGGCTTCTTATGCCTCTCCTCTACTATCACCACCAGGTCTCCGGGGGCGATCTCCGGATCGGCTGAGACTATCCCCGGTTTCATGATGTCCGCCCCGTTCACCACGAACCGCACAGCACCTGAATCCACCACCACCAGTCTCTTGCTGGGCTCCAGATCAATAGCCCCTAAAACGGTGAAGAAGGGCTCGTCATCCACGATCATCATTAAAGGCCTGCCGTTCACGAAGATGAGGTCAACGCCATCATCGCTGACCGCTCTCTCCAGGGATGCTTTGCGCAGGACAAATGAGTCATCCAGAAATGGCTCAATGCATGCTACAACCTTCCTGGCATCGCTTCCTTTGAGGTGGTGCCTGGATTTAATCTTCATATGCTGTGAATATCCCGATAGGTTTAAATATGCAACGAGCAAGTTTGGAAATCGTAGCCTTTTGCGGTTATCAATGCTGGAGAGAGGATTAATGGGTCAGAGACCGCTTGATATTCTGAATGAATCACTGAATGGGCCCGTCATAGTTAAGCTCAAGGACGGAAGGGTCTTCCGGGGAGAGCTTCAGGGTTATGATATCCACATGAACCTGGTGATGGATAAAACGGAAGAAGTAGCAGAAGGGGCGGTTGCCCGTAACATCGGTACGGTAATCGTGCGCGGAGACAATGTAGTTTATATTTCACCTTGAGGTGTTTTAGATGACCAAGGGTACTCCTTCAATGGGCAAGCGACACAAGAGCTCGCATATAAGATGCCGGCGATGTGGTAGCATCTCGTTTAATTTCAAGAGAAAGGTTTGCGTTCAATGCGGCTTTGGCAACTCAGCAAAGCTCAGAAGCCACAAGTGGATGAGAAAGGCGGATTACTAGAGAGCAAGAGAGGCGAAATTTGCACGATGCCTGCGGCGTTGTAGGGATCTCATTGAATGAGACTGCCAATGGCGCAGCTAAATCCATCTATTACTCCCTCTATGCTCTGCAGCATAGGGGGCAAGAGGCTGCTGGCATCTCAGTGCATGATGGCAAATCCATTCGCACCCACCGGGCCATGGGCTTGGTCTCGGAGGTCTTCGACGATGCCCAGATCGCCCTTCTGCGCGGACATGTTGGCATCGGCCACGTCCGATATGCGACCAGCGGCCGATCTTGCATAGAGAACAGCCAGCCTCTTTTAGTAAAATATAAGGACGGTGCCATAGCCACCGCCCATAATGGTAACCTGGTCAACTCCACACAGCTCAGAGAGCAGCTGGAGGAGGCGGGGGACATATTCTACTCCACCTCAGACACCGAAGTGATCGCTCACATTTTTGTCAAAGAGCTCCTTCACTATGACCTGCTGGAAGCAGCCCGCTCCCTGATGAGAAGGATCGTGGGCTCTTACTCCCTGGTATTTCTCTGGGGGGACACTGTCCTTGCGCTACGCGATCCGCTGGGAATCAAACCCCTCTGCATCGGAGAGATCGATTCAGGGTTCATGGTGGCCTCGGAGAGCGTGGCCATAGATACACTAAACGGGAAGTTGATAAGGGATGTCAAGCCAGGCGAATTGATAGTGATAAGGAACGGCGAGATGAAGTCCTATCAACTGGCCCGTTCCACCCGGCCGGCTCATTGCATCTTCGAATATATCTACTTCGCCCGGCCGGATAGCATTATGGATGGCCGCTTGATCTATGATGTGCGGGTGAACATCGGCTCCAACCTGGCTCGAGAGCATCCCGCCTGTGCTGACACCGTCACCCCCATTCCCGACTCAGGAATAACTTTGGCCGTGGGCTACCACCAGCGTTCCGGCATAAGCTACCGGGAGTGTCTGATGAAGAACCGCTACATTGGCAGAACCTTCATCATGCCCGATCAGAACATGAGGGAGACGGCGGTACGCCTGAAGATGAACACCATCCGGCCGAACATCGAGGGGCATAAGCTTATCCTGGTGGACGACTCCATTGTGCGCGGCACCACCAGCCGGAGGATTGTGAACATGGTCCGCAAGGCCGGTGCAAAGGAGGTGCACGTCCGCATAGGCAGCCCCCCCATCCTCGCCCCCTGCTATCTAGGAATAGACATGGCCAGCCGGGATGAGCTGATCGCCGCCCATAAGACGGTTGCAGGGGTGGAGGCGGTAATTGAAGCCGACTCACTGGGCTATGTGAGCCATGAGGGGCTGGTGGATGCAGTGGGGATACCCAAGGAGAACCTGTGCATGGGATGCCTGACCGGCCTTTACCCAGTCCAGATTCCGGGAGAGAAGTGCCTGGCGGAGCAGACCAGGCTTTCTGAATATCTCGATTCAGATTCATGAAGGGCTCTGCTTGAAGGCAAAGCAGCTTACTTATGATCTAAAAAAGAGAGGACGAGAAGGCATTAATCATTCCATAGCAGTGGTCGGTTTTATTGCCTTCTCCATCTTCTTTTCCATCTCGGACGTGACTTCCATGCCGTGAGCTGCTTCGGCATGGGCTTTGGCATATTCCATCACCTCTTCTTTTGTCTTGGCCTTTACCTCAAATCCACAGGGGTTGATGGCATCCCGGCAGCAGAACATATAGTATTCCGACTCTGGCATATTAGAACACATAAAAAGATAAAATGTTCTAATTTAGGTTGGCGGCTTTGGCGGCTTCAACATGACAAATGCTATGATAATGCCAACCACTGCCAAGCCGACCACATAGGGGAATACTCCCATATAGCTCCCAGATGCGGTCTTGATAAAGCCAGCAAGTTGCGGCCCCACGATAGCTCCTGCACCATAGGCCAGGAAGACCACGCCGTAGTTCCTGGGATAGTCTCCAGTGCCAAAGAAGGTCGCAGTGGCTGTAGGTGCTATGGCCAGCCAGCCGCCCAGACACATCCAGAGGAGGGCGAAGGCGACAATATAGATGTAATCTGTGCCCGGTCCTGCCATTGTCATCATCATCAAGGATGCCAAGATGATCAGCACAAAGGAGACTATGGCCGCATTCCTGGGAGTGAGCTTATCGGTAAGTGTACCAAAGATTGGCCTGCCGCCACCGTTGAAGATGGCAAAGAAGCCCACCAGGAAAGATGCAAGGCCCGTCTCTATCTGCACGATCTCAGTTCCTACCGGCTTGGATATTCCTATGGCCATGAGCCCTGCAATACAGCCGATGAAGTAGCACAACCACAGGCCCAGGAAGGCAGGAGTCTTGATCATCTGCTCGCGCAAGAAATCGCATGTTACATGGGCGCCGGGTTTGGGGGCAGGCGGCGTCCAGCCAGCTGGTTTGTAGCCTGCTGGTGGGAAGGTCAGGGGCAGAGAACACAGGGCAATGATGATGATGAACGCAATTCCGAAGAAGCGAAAAGTGCTCATCACATCAAACGCTCCAATGAGATAGGTCGCTATATTGGCCGTGAAGAAGGCCGAAAATCCGAAGCCCAATACAGTGAGGCCTACAGCAAGCCCTCTCTTGTCCGGAAACCATCTAGCTGAGACGGCTACAGGACATCCATAGGCGATTCCAACGCCCAAACCACCGATGACTCCATATGTGGGATAAAGCATCTGCACTGAGCCGGCCATCGAGGCTAGCAGCCAGCCCAGACCGCAGATCACACCACCTGCCATGGTCATCTTTCGTGGCCCAATTTTCTCTATGTACTTGCCAGAAAATACCATGGCAATTGCGAAGACCGCTAGGAATATAGAAAACGGTAGCAGAACCTCGCTTGCACTCACAGTCTGGCCCATGCCTGTAAAATGATTTGTTAATGGATTTACGAATACTGACCAGGAATAAACGCTTCCCAGGCAAAGCATAATGATCGTGCCTAGGAGAACGAACAACCAACGCCCGCCGGGCGGTTCCTTAACCATATTTTCTGCCATAAGTTTGACACCTCTTTTATAGATATTAAACTATTCATAACCAATACCGTAATATATAGATAGCATCGAAAAAAATGCCCAGGTAAGTATATAATTCCCTCCTTATCCCCTCCACCACCTTTGAGGATTATTCAATGGCTCAGACCTAATTCCGTTCCCCCTATATTTAAAATTAGCGGCAATTGTCTGGATTATAGATTATAATATTGCACATATCGCAAAAATGGCCGGCACTATTGACAATCGGATTCGACATGTATTCCAATGATCAAAATATGACGCACCTTCAGGAGACACTATATTAATCAATATCTACGATGACATATCGCTCCTTTTGCAATCGTCGTTAATGGCAATCTCTTTTAAGGTGAATGGAGAATATGCGAAAAGGTGGTAAATATGCTCAAGGCCAATTGCAGAACCTCATGGAATAGCACTGAGATCATGCCCCAGATACATTCCTCGTCCTATGTGGATGA
>Ga0172380_10005550_pt1 | contig 15226 bp, 9 predicted proteins | sample Leawe162metaG_FD_119747 | JGI IMG/M metagenome (GOLD analysis project Ga0172380, IMG submission 119747) | Leachate microbial communities from a municipal landfill in Southern Ontario, Canada - Leachate well 162 metaG | ecosystem: Engineered > Solid waste > Landfill > Unclassified | place...
CACCTAATCGAAAAATTTTATATAGGAAATTTGGAAGAAGCGGTTATCAAGGGTTTAAAACTTGTTGAGGGGACATTCGGCTTGGCAGTAATTTCAAGAAGAGAAAAAAAGATTGTGGCCGCCAGGCGAGGATCTCCAGTTGTTTTGGGGATTGGTGATAATGAAAATATTGTTGCATCCGACGCAGTTGCAGTATTGGCATATACAAGAAAGGTTATATATCTCAATGATAATGAAATGGTTGTTTTGAAGGAAAATAATTACGAAATAAAAAATCTTGATGGAGATATTTTAGAAAAAGTTATAAGTGAAATAAGGTGGACGGCCGATGAAATAGAAAAGAGAGGATATAAACATTTTATGCTTAAGGAAATTTTTGAGCAGCCGAAAGCAGTTGAAAATACTTTGAGAGGAAGGATAGACAAAGATTTAAACATAAAATTGAGCATAGATATTAACCTAAGATTTATTAAGCGGATAATAATTATTGCATGCGGAACCAGCTGGCATTCGGCTTTGATAGGAAAATATTTGATTGAGAAATTGGCCGAGTTTCCTGTAGAGGTTGATTATGCTTCTGAATTTAGATATAGAAATCCCATTGTGGGGTCAGAAGATCTGGTTGTGGCTGTTTCTCAATCTGGTGAAACAGCAGACGTTTTGGCAGCCTTGCGGGAAGCTAAAGCAAAGGGAGCTAAGACTTTAGGTATTATAAATGTTGTTGGATCTACAATAGCCAGAGAGACTGAATCGGGAATTTATCTGCATGCTGGGCCTGAAATAGGAGTAGCAACAACAAAAGCCTTTTCTTGCCAGGTTACGGCTTTATTATTACTTGCTATTTATTTAGCTGGAGAAAAAAATAAAAAAATTGATACTGAATTATTTAAACAAATTTGCTTTTTGCCAGATAAAATAGATGAAACTATAAAGGAATCAAGCAAAATTTTAGAACTCGCAGAAAAATTGAAAGATAGTAAAAATTTCTTATATCTTGGTAGGGGTATAAATTTTCCTGTTGCGCTAGAGGGGGCGTTAAAGTTAAAAGAAATTTCCTATATACACGCAGAAGGATATCCGGCCGCAGAAATGAAGCATGGGCCAATCGCCTTAGTAGATAGCAGTATGCCAGTTGTTTTTTTGGCAACGAAGGATCATACTTATAGCAAAATTCTAGGGAATATGGAAGAAGTAAAAGCGCGTGGAGGGGAAATTATAGCCTTGGTTAATGAGGTTGATGAAAATATAAAAAGATTGGCAAAAAATATTATAAAGGTTCCAGAATGCAGAGAGGAATTGATGCCGATAATCAACACGATTCCTTTACAATTTTTGGCTTATTATATAGCAGACCTTAAGGGCCTGGACGTAGATAAGCCAAAAAATTTAGCTAAGTCAGTAACAGTAGAATGAAGACAAAAATTGTAAAAGCAATAAGCTCTCAACTAGGAGATATAGCAAAAATTGCCTCTGAAAATTTTTCTGGCTTAAAGGATATTAAAAAAGCTGAAAGATGGATAGCATGTAACTTTTCTGCTGCGCCAAGAATGCAGTATTTTGTGGCCGTTAGCAATGGTAGTGTTTCTGGATTTATACTTTGGGTGGAAAAAGGCGGATTTAGAAAACAATCAGTATGGGAGTTGGAGCAAATAGCGGTTGGTAAAAATTTTCAAGGACAAGGCGTTGGAACTGAACTCATAGAAAAATCTTTAGCTGAAATTAGGAAATATTTAGAAAAAAGAGGATCTGAGATGAAGATAGTAGAAGTCACAACGAGCACAGAAAACAGGGCGCAGAAACTTTATCAGCGGACACTTGGAGCGCAAGTTGAATGCACGGTTAAAAACTTCTTTGAGGGCGATGAAGTCGTAATGGTTGCGAGGTTTAAATAGAATAAAAAAGCCCCTGTGGGGCTTTTTTATTATTGTTTATCTGCCGTTTTGATTTCCTCCGGAGGATCCATTAGTACCAGCTCCTGCATTGGCGTTGGTTCTTATTCCTAGAGCTTCCTGGCAATCTGACTGGCTTTCAAATGTCCTTAGAGACTGATACATATATGCTCCACAAAATTCTTTTTGTTGGCAAGTGCTATTGTTTTCATCAAACCACCACATTGCCTTGCATCCCATAGTATCATTATCTTCGTTATCTACAGAGCCGTCATCGTCGCATTCTCCATTTTTAAGTATTTCAGCTCCGGCTGCGTCGGCTAAGCATTTGTTGCCATAAGTAATTCCATCTGTACCGCACACCGGAGAATATTGCATAGTGCAGAGTTTTTGTACGCCTCCGGCCTGGTTTTGAACCCGGTTTTGGATTCTTTCCCTGATCTTTTGCTGGACCTGCCCAAAGTCTTGTTTAAAGTTTTCGTTCATGTGCTCCATCATATTGTCTATCATATCAGAAGCATCTTGGTCATTATTGCCATTACCGTTTTCTATGGCGCTTTGGATTCTTTGGGCAATTCTCTCCTGGTTATTTTCAAGTTTTTGCATAACTTCTTGGAATCTTTCCAAATGCTGTTCTCTGGCCTGGTTAATTTTATCTGCGACTTCTGAGGGCACTTGGGTTTGGAGTTTTTGAAGTATTCTTTCTTGAAGAATTTGTTGATTAGTGAATTTTTGGAGAAAAGTATTTACGGTCTCGTTGCTATCTGCGTTTTCTTTTATTTGATCAGCTAGAGCCCGGACTTTTTCCATGTTTTTCTGGTAGTTTTGGGTTGCGATTTCCAGCTGGGCTTGTGTGGCGCCAGAGTTGGCCATTTTTTGCAGTTCAACCAATGATTCATTTGCAAACTGGTTTTGCAATTCTGCTTTTGATACATTGTTAAAAGTAAAAGCTAATTGCAAGGATCTTTTCCATTGCTTCAGAAAATAGAATGGGCTACCAGGCAAAAGGGCAGGATCTGAAACGCCGAGGTCTTCAGCCGAAACAGAAGTATTAGCAGAAACATCGGTTGTGGCATCTTGCGCTAGCACAAAACCGCCGGCTGTTAAAAGTGCGACAACTAAGATTAATAATAAAAAATTAGAGATTTTGATCATATCTTTTATTATTTAATTATATTAATTTTAATTTTATGACTATCGTATCTCTTCCTTTCTTTCCTTTATAAAGTAGCGCCAGCGCTCTATAAATTCTACAAAAGCTGAAAAAGGCATATCTATCAAAGCATTAAAGAAGGCGGCTATCGCGTTGTATTTTTTCCATTTGTGGGAAATCCATCTGCCAAGCCCCTGCATGGGAAGGAAAAATACATCTGATACAAAACTCCAAAATCCCTCCTTCTCTTCTTCCATTGTAAGCTCTTGAGCGCGTTTTGCAATAGCGGTTCCGGCAAACAAAATTAGGGCTATAAAGATAATATCTATTAATATGGAGGTAATGGGGAAGTCAAAGAAGTGTAGAACATAATATATGGCCCCGAAGGTTATAAAGGCTGAAACAACGTATAAAAGAGATAAAACCGTCCTTACGCCGGCGCTTCTTTTCCTCCGCATTTTTATTTCATACGTATCAACATCTTCCCGTTTGTAGGCTATTTTCATTGCTTCTAATACAACAATATTGATATTATTTTTAGAGGGACGTTTTACGGAGGCAACTATCAAAAACATCAAAACTGTTGGAATCAAAACATCTGAGGCTAAAACAGCAAAATTTATTTTATTGCCAATAGCCCCTTCAATTAACACTTCCAGTAAAACCAGCGAAAGGACTTTTGTCAAAAAAATCGACACAGTAGAGTATACTGCTGCCCTTGAAATTCTTGCTTTCAAGGTGGACAGCCTCTTCAGATAAATATTTTTTATAATGCTCTCTAAAACAGGAGGATCAGAGATTTCTTTTGCCATCTCTGTGGAATTCTTTGCAGACAGCACGTCTCCCATTAGCAGGTACGGCGTATCGTATTTTTCACAAACAGTATAAAATTTATTGGCCAATGGGTGGGACAAATCTTTTTCTATTTGTCTCCAAATTTTAAATATGTTTTTTGAAATGCCCATTAGCATTTCATCATTTGATTTTTTCCAGCCGGGATATTTGTATTTTAGAAGATTATAGCTGATTATAGGACTGTCGAACTTAAATAGTGCCTGGCAAGTAGCAATATAAATTTGGATATTTGCTTGCTCTGGAGTTAGAAGCTTTGAAGCGAAAAACTTTTCAGAAATATTAATTTTCCGTTTCATAGATTCAAACATATAGTCAATCAGCGCCATTTCTTTTGTTGCAGGATCTAAGGCATCCTCAACCTCGCAAGCAGCCACCTCTATCAGCCAGTTATAAAAACCCATGCCGGCTTTGCCAGCCCTATTCTCGGGATTGTTCTTTAGAATGAAAATGTATTTGTCTATTACTTTTTGGACATCAGAAATTTTTGATTCTTCAATTTTATCATTAGGAAAGTGCCCGCCTCTTATAAGCTCAAGGACAAGCGCTTCGGCCATGTTTGCGGTGTCATTGAAATTGTTCATTTCCAAGTCAAAAAATCTTCTTTTCAACTTTCTTATAATGGCAGCTCTCCTCATTAAATGTTCTTCTTTCCAATCTACAATCGTCCTTATTTGTTCATAAAAAGCGGCCACCCTTAGGGCGACTTCGTCAACATGTATGGTAACGGTTCCCGGCTTTAAGGACTCCTGCTGTTGGGCAAAAGTAAACTGAGCTATTAGTTTTTTTGTTAAATCCGAAAGCTCCGCCATTATTTTCTATTGATAATTTCTTTTTTTATATTTTCCATAAATTTTTCCATTGTCGTTGCTCCAGTGTCGCCCTTCCCGCGTTCTCTGACAGACACAGCGTTAGCTTCCACTTCCTTGTCGCCCACAATCAAAAGGTAAGGGATTTTTTGGGTTTCAGCTTCCCTGATTTTTTTACCAAGGGTTCCCTCAGACATAACTTCAGCTCGGATATTATTTTCATTCAGCTGGCTAAGGATTTTTTTGGCGTACTCGTCATGTTTTTCTCCAATCGGCAAAACAGCTACTTGTACGGGCGAGAGCCAAACAGGGAATGCCCCAGCGTAGTGTTCTATTATTATCCCAAAAAATCTTTCTGGCGACCCGACAATAGCCCTGTGAATCATAGCCGGTGTCTTCTCTTTACCGTCAGAATCGACGTAAGTCAACCCAAATCTTTGTGGCATTATAAAGTCTAGCTGAATCGTGGAAATTTGCCATTCTCTTCCCAGAGAATCCTTTGATATTAAATCCATTTTCGGCCCATAGATAGCAGCCTCTCCTACGGCCTTAAAATGATCAATTTTATTCTCAATCAAAATTTCTTCCAATAACTGCTGAGATTTTTTCCAAACCCTTGCATCGCCCAAATATTTTTCCGGCTGTTTTGGGTCCCAAAGGGAAAGTCTGATTTTATAATTCATCCCATAGGTTTTCATTGCTTTTTCTATTGCAGATAAAACGGATTTAAATTCGTTTTTTATCTGATCCTCACGGCAAAAGGAATGTCCATCATCTTGTCTGAAAGCTCTCAGCCTTGTTAAGCCGGAAAGTTCTCCGGTTTTTTCATCTCGATAAAGCTGGGCAAAGTCAGCAATTCTTATGGGTAAATCCTTATAGCTCCTAGGCTTTGAGGCAAATATCTGTGTATGTTGAGGGCAGTTCATGGGTTTCAAAAAATATTCTTCTTTGCTGTAATGCGAGGAAACTTTAAACATATCGTCCTTGTATTTTTCATAGTGCCCTGAAACTTTAAAAAGTTCGGCTCTGTTCATGTTTGGAGTTTGGACTTCCTGATATCCGATATCTGACTGCAACTCATTGGAGTAATTTTTTATTTCTCTTAAAACAGTAGCTCCCTTAAAAGTATAAAGAGGCAAGCCTGGGCCCACCAAATCAGAGAAAGTAAACAAATCTAATTTTTGGCCTAAAATTCTGTGGTCGCGCTTTTCGGCTTCTTCCATCATTTTTATATAATCAGAAAGTTCTTTTTCTGTTTCAAATGCCAATCCGTAAATACGCGTTAACATTTTATTTTTTTCATTACCCTTCCAATAAGCTCCTGCAATTTTTGTAAGCTTGAAAGCTTTGGGGTTTATTTCTTTTGTGCTTTTTACGTGAGGGCCACGGCATAAGTCCACAAAAGTGGGGGCTTTTTTGGCAGAGAGAGCATTTTGATATATAGAAACTTCTGTGCCAGGCAAATCTGCTATAAGCTCCAGCTTAAATGGCTGTACGGCAAAAAGTTTTTTTGCGCGAGACTTTGATATCTTTATTTTTTCAAACTTTTGCTTTTCTGAAATTATTTCACGCATCCTTTGTTCTATTCTTTCTAAATCTTTTTCCTCTAAGGGTTTTAGAAAATGAAAATCGTAATAAAATCCGTTTTCAATAGCAGGTCCCATGCCCAGCTTTGCCTTTGGCCAAAACTCTAAAACCACCTGGGCCATAATGTGCGATAAAGAATGCCTTATTTTTTCGATGTTATTTGTTTTTTCTGCCATAAAATTATGTTTAAATTTTATATGATTTTTAATCTTATCACCTTTGAATTATCCAGTAAATCATTGACAAATTGCTTAATAGTGCTATAATCCAATTACTGGTCTTTTCTTCTGGAGTCACAATTAAAAGAGGAGGTATGAACATGTTTTCCCAGCAAACCGACGCAAAGAGACGACATCTTTGCAGTAACAACAAAGGATGGTTTGACCTTCAGGTGGCTTCCTCTATAGCCGAGGGCTGGACGGTTGAGAGGCGGTGGGAGAAAGAAGGGTTCTTCTTCGCTAATCTTATTTGTGAGGAAGAGCAAGCATGAAACACGTGTTTCTGCGATATTTTGCCCCATGGTGTGCTAAGGCATTTCACGGGGCTTTTTTTTATATAAAAGCCAAACGGCTCAGCACTCAAGGGTGCTGAGCCGTTTAAAATAAGCAGGTTTTAGGATTCGCGGGGAGTTACTATTTCTTGGACGTCGTCGGCCACAATTTTTATTTCACCATTGCGGTCATCCACACGGCCGGCCACAAATACAATTTTGTTTTCTTGGAGAGCTACAGGATTTCTTTCAAGCAAATTTGGGAATATTACAACCTCGGTTTTAGCGGTTAAATCTTCCAGTTTCATAAACAGCATAGGTTTGCCATTTTTAGTAATTATTTTTTTGACGCTGGAAATTAACCCGCCCAGAATAACTTTTTTGTTTACAAACGTGGCATCCACTTTAATTATAGGAGTGGTGCGGGACGCAAAAAGTTTTTTAAAGTCGTTTAATGGGTGGGAGCTTACATAAAGCCCAAGCAGTTCTTTTTCCCAGCCAAGTTTTTCAAAATTGCTAGCCGGAGGAGCGTCTTCCAGTTTTATGGCGTGGTTTATTTCAACCTTTGAGTTAGCAAAAAGGCCTATTTGGTTTGAGTTGCCGTTTTTATTATTTTCTCTGGCGATTTCCAGCATTTTTTCCAGGTTTTGTAAAAGTTTGTTTCTCTCCTCAAATGCGTCAAAAGCTCCGGCTTTAATTAAAGCCTCCATGGATTTTTTGTTTAGGTCTTTTGATTTTACGCGGTGTATAAAGCCGCCGATTGACTTAAACGGACCGTTGGTTTTTCTTTCATCCACTATAGCGTCAACAATATTAACCCCCACGTTTTTGATGGCCAACATGCCAAAGCGGATTTGATTTTTTCCTTCAACAACCGTAAAGTTTTTTAAAGACTCGTTTATATTTGGAGCCAAAACCTCAACGTCCATTTTTTTACATTCATCAATCAGGAATGCAATTCTTTCTACGTCATTTCTTTCTGAAGTTAAAACCGAGGCCATAAATTCAACAGGATAATGAGATTTTAAATAAGCCGTCTGGTAGGCGATAGTGGCGTAAGCTGCTGAATGGGATTTGTTAAACCCATACGAAGCAAATGGCAAAATCCAGTTCCATAATTCCTCCGCTACTTTCTTGCTGGCTCCATTTTTGACTGCGCCTTCTACAAATTTTGCTTCTTGAGCATCAAGCAATTCTTTTATTTTTTTACCCACAGCTTTTCTTAATACGTCGGCTTCGCCCAAAGTAAACCCGCAGACTTCCTGCGCGATTTTCATCAATTGCTCCTGGTAAATGCAAATGCCGTAGGTGTCTTTTAAAATAGGCTCAAGTTTTGGGTGGATATATTCTATGGCTTGGTTGCCGTGCTTTCTGGAAATATAGTCCGGAATAAACTGCATCGGTCCAGGGCGGTACAAAGCCACCATGGCGGTAATGTCTTCGAAAGTTGTGGGATGGAGTTCTTTTAAATATCTTTTCATTCCGTCTGATTCAAGCTGAAATACCGATGTGGTTAGCGCATTTTGCAAAAGCTCGTAGGTTTTTTCGTCGTCGTAAGGGATATTGTCTAAGTCAATTTTCAAATTATTGTGTATTACGTAAATGCGGGCCAGTGTGTCTTCTATTATAGTAAGGTTTTTTAGGCCCAAAAAGTCCATTTTTAAGAGCCCCAAATCTTCGATGCTGTGGCCTTCAAACTGGGTTATAACTCCGGAATCTGATTTTGTGGGCATTTGCAGGGGCACAATATCTGTTAAGGGTTTGGCTGATATCACAACACCGCAGGCGTGCGTAGAAGCGTGGCGGGCAACTCCCTCCAGTTTTTTGCCGAGGTCAATTAGCCTTGTCGCCATTTCGTCGTTTTCGTATCTTTCTTTAAATTCGTCAACTTTTTCCAGCGTTTCATTTAGATCCATTCCAAGGGGAATCATCTTTGCCATTTCATCACAGTAAGAATAAGTATATTGCAAAGCCCTGCCCACGTCGCGGATTACGGCTCTGGCGGCCATTGTTCCAAAAGTTATAATTTGGGCAACGTGGTCCTGTCCGTATTTTTCGGCAACATATTTTATAACTTCATCTCTTCTTCTGTCGGCAAAATCCAAATCAATATCTGGCATGGAAATTCTTTCGGGGTTTAGAAATCTTTCAAAAAGCAAATCATGCTTTATGGGGTCAACATTTGTGGTATTGGTCAAATAGGCAACCAGGGATCCTCCTGCAGACCCTCTGCCCGGTCCTACTATAATCCTGTTTTCTTTTGCCCAGTTTACAAAATCTTGTACGATCAAAATGTATCCTGCAAAGCCGGTTTTGTTTATGACAGAAAGCTCATAATTCATCCGCTCGCGTATTTTTTTTATTTGTTCCTCATCTGTGACAGCACCATATCTTTTTTTCAATCCGGCCTCGCAAAGCTCTGTTAAATATTGTTCTGGAGTTTTATCGCCGGGAACAGGGAAGTTTGGCAGTTTTGTTTTTCCCAATTCAAAATTAAAATCGCACTGGGCAACAATTTTTTGCGTATTTTCAATGGCTTCAGGGGTATCTTTAAAAAATCCGGCCATTTCCTCCGGGCTTAACATTGAAAAGTCGTCCTGGGTCATAGACAGTCTTTCAGGATCATTTATATCGGCTCCGGTATTTATTAACATCAAAATGTCTTGGGCTTCTGAGTCTTCTTTCCTTAGGTAGTGGATGTCGTTTGTGGCGACCAAAGGAACGCCGGTTTTTTTTGAGAGTTCTATAAGCTTTTTGTTCAAGGTTAATTGCTCGGGAATTTTTTGGTGGGGCTGGAGCTCCAGGTAAAAACTCCCTTTGCCAAACAGCGCTTCGTATTGTTTTGCCAGGGCTTCCGCTTCTTCGTATTTATTTGCCAAAAGCAACCGGGGAATTTTGCCTTGCAGGCAAGCCGACATTCCTATCAGCCCCTCAGAACACTCCTGGAGAAGCTGCTCATCAATTCTGGGTTTGTAATAAAATCCTTCCAAATGAGCTTTTGTCACAAGTTTTACCAAATTTTTATAGCCCTGCTCATTTTTAGCCAGTAAAATCATGTGGTATCTTGCGTTGTCAATGCCTGGCTGTTTGTCTTGCATTTTCCCGGAAGCCACATAAATTTCGCAGCCGATAATCGGCTTTATCCCTTTAGCTTTAGCCTTTTTATAAAATTCAACAGCTCCATACATTACTCCGTGGTCGGTTAAAGCCACAGAATCCATGCCCAGTTCTTTTACATAATCTAAGAGCTCATCGATTTTAGCGAGCCCGTCTAAAAGAGAGTAGTGGCTGTGAACGTGTAAATGTGTAAATTTGGGCATATGATTTTATGATTTATTTTACCTTTTGCAGATTATTTTACAACTATTGACACGGAATTATTTATATGGTATTATAAATTATAAGGTAAACCCCGATTGGCGGGGTTCAAAGGATGGCCAGTGAGCAGGGCAAAGCAACCGGTTGGTTACTCCTCCGCGAGAAATCGCGTTTCTGAAGAGCCGAGGGCGCTTTAAAAACCCTTTCCCGCCCAAGCAAAACAGAATGAGGAAGCCATAGCTTCTGGCTGTCAGGCCGCGTTGAGCGAGAACTATGCGCAAGGTGCGCAATAGAGTCTTGCTCCGCGGCTCTTTTTTTATGCTACAATACGGTAATGAAATATCCGAACTTTAACGAGGAAAAAAACCTTTGCAAGAAAGGGTTTAAATGCGTGGCTGGATTAGACGAAGCAGGAAGAGGCCCGCTTGCCGGACCAGTTGTTGCGTCGGCCGTTATAATTTTGGATTATAAAAAAATAAAAGACATAAAAAAAATAAACGATTCTAAAAAACTTTCTGAAAAGCAAAGGGAAGAGCTATATAAAATTATAACCCGCCATCCGCAGATTAAATGGGGGGTTGGCATTGTTTCAGAAAAAGTTATTGATAAAATAAATATTTTAGAAGCTTCAAAGCTGGCTATGCAAAAATCCCTTCAGCAAGCTCAGGGCAGGCCGAAATTGAATGCGGATTTTTTGTTACTGGACGGAAATTTTACCCTTCGGCAAGCTCGTGGCAAGAAATATATTCCTCAGAAGCCAATAATAAAAGGGGATTCAAAAGTTATGTCTATTGCCATGGCTTCTATTATAGCCAAGGTCACGCGGGATAGGATTATGCAAAAATATCATAAAAAATATCCTGGATATGGTTTTAGTAATCATAAAGGCTATCCCACGGCCGCCCACTTCGCCTGCCTGGAAAAGCTTGGTCCGTGCAAAATTCATAGAAGAAGTTTTTATCCGGTAAACAGTTATCCACAGGGTGTAAAAAATTAACTTGTTGCCTTGAGTTTCAGTACAAGTTATAATAAGGAAATAATATTTTTAGTATTAAAAAATCATTAATATAATGAAAAGCACAAATGCTATTGTTATTATCGTAATCGGCGCGGTTGTTTTTATAGTTGGCGTGGGCCTTGGTATTTTTTATCAAGCTCAGGCTGATTCGATGCAAGTAACAAAAACCGAAACCGCCAACGCTTTAAGCTCAAAAGTGATTCCTTCGATCGTAGCTTATGGAACCGTTACTAAGATAGACGGTAATAATATAACTTTGACAGCTCAAGGCGACACCCTGACCGTTGCTGTCAGTCCAGACGCTAAAGTCATCTCTTTTTCCAGCACAGCAGGGTCAACAGCAGCTCCCACGCAAAAAGATGCGTCGTTTAGCGACGTCAGAACAGGGGATAGCATCAACATTGCGGTCAAAGTTATGCCCGACGGCCAAATACAGGGCCAGACAGTCATTATTTTGCCTGGTAGCACTCCAGTCCAATAAAAAATTATTAGTTGGATGAATAAAATATTCCTTGCAATAATTTTTATATTTCTTTTTGCTTTAGGCGCGGAGACAGGTATTATTTACCAGAAATTTACGGATGCTCCAAATATGCAAAAAGCCGGGGCAGCTGACGCTTTGAGTTCTGGCGTTATACAATCTATTACAGCTTATGGTAGCGTGACCAGCGTGGATATAGAGAGCAAAACCATAACATTGGCGTCAGATGGCGACAGCCTTGCCATTAAAATCAGCGATAGCGCCAAAATATATTTTTTTGACTCTTCCAATAAAATTGCCTCGCAAGAGGTTGGCTTAAATGACTTGAAACTGGGAGATTATGTTGACATAACCGTTGAAATAACTACTACAGGAGAGCTGGAAGGCAGTAACGTTGCCATTCTAATTTAATTAGCTTAATGAATTTTTTTAGGCCCACACAAAAAACTTTTTTGCTGCTAACTGTTTTTGCAGTTTTGTCTGTGATTTTATTTTCGCAGGCTTTTTTATTTAACAGCTTAAACGTCAGGGCAAGCCTCGCGAAAGGCCTTAGTTTTGTGCAAAGCTATATATTCCCCGAAGCTAAAGCTGATTTGGCGACGCATTATATATGCGATGTTGGGCAGTGCAAACTTAGGCCTATAACTGATAAATCTGGAGCCGATTGTGAGACAGCTGGCGTAGCAGACAATAGTAAATGTACCCACTACCTTTGTGTTGATGAGGGTCCTTTTGGAGGGTTGAAATGCGAGAATAGGCTTATAGATGAACAGGGGATAGAATGTGAAAATGACTCTGGGCATCCTGATGTAAGCCTATGCGATACACACAGCATCTGTAATCCCAATAATAATAAATGTGAATCAGTTCCTAGCACTCAAGAGGGACAAGGGTGCACGCAAAACAGCGATTGCGAATTTAAATATTTGTGTACCGCTAACGATAGGTGTGAAAAAACATTTATTATTGCGGGAGGCGTGCCTTGCGAGGGAGAAAATTTAAATGGAACCCCTAATGGGCTACCAGACGATACTAAATGTAAGCAACATTACATATGTTATAACAAAAATGTTGATGGAATATATGCTGGCATATGTGCGTCTGTGTCTGCTGCAAAGGATGGAAGGCCGTGCACGCCAGACGGGCCTGACCCAGATCATATAGTTACTGACGCCGAATGCAATTTTCCGTTATGCAGTAGCATGCTCTGTAGTTTAAAGCCAAAAGTATTTGATAATTTACCGGGGTTTGGATGGACTAGAGTTAACGGAGGGCATAATGAGTGTGTAGTTGCTGAAAATGATAATCCACCCAAAGGAGGCACCGTATATAATGACCAGTGTTGGCACTACGCTTGTTCTGATTTACCCGGAGCAAGCTCTCAAACATGCGTTAAAACGCCGTGGATTTATACTTATGATTCAACTAGCCATCAAAATATAACAAAAACTACTGGATACACAGATTGCACTAATGCTACAGGAGATGGTCCTGACGACAATCTTTGCAGCCATACTGTTTGCGTTGGGCGGACTTGTGCTAAGCGTCCGATAACGGATCCGGGTGAAGGTGATTGTGAAATAGAGGCCGATGTGAGTTCAGAATGTAGTCATACTGTTTGCCTTAATAACGGTCCTGTTTGTGCGCCCGTCGCTAGCTCCGATACGAGATGGCAGGAATGCGATTCAGCTGCAGATTGCACTCACCTTGTGTGTGATGGACGGGCGTGTAGGCCCTCTTCGGGCGTAAATTTGCTTGATGGGGAAATAGGATGCACTACAGAAACCGAGTTAGACGAAATATCGGCAGAATGTTCGTATTTTGGATGCAACGCAAACTATAGGTGCCAGCCCATAGCAAATACAACAGCAGGACAGGCAGACGTATGCAGCACAGATAATAATCCTGGAGATATTGCGCTAGATCCAGATGCTAAGATTAATCCTAATGGCGAGCCGAATACGGCAGATTGTGTGCACTATGATTGTAACGCCGCGTTGCAATGTGTTCTTTTTCCAGGGAAAGGCCAGAATAAGTGTGACGTGTTCAGTAACCCAGATTTTCCTACAGAACCCAATCCAACCTGCCAACATTATGCTTGCAATGCTCAAAATCAATGCGTGCCCACTTCAGGAGTCGGTTTAGATACCTGTGCTCCCGGGGCAGACCACCCTTGCCAGCATCAACAATGCGATCCGGGAACAAAAAGATGCGCGTGGAAATATGGTGCCCAAGACCCGAATGAACTGCCCGATTGCCTGGTAGATTCTAATCCCGTCGATTCTAGCAAGCCTAACATGAGTTGTGTTATTGGAATTTGCGATCCTTTTAATAGAAGATGCAAAGAAGTGTTTGGAACCGATCCTGCTAGAGCACAGTGTGCCGTAGGTTTAAATCCCATAGACGCAACGAAGGGCAATCCGGGTTGCCAGCATCAAGAATGCGATCCGGGGACTAAAAGGTGTGTTTGGGCAGCCGGGGCTCAAGACCCGAATGAACTGCCCGATTGTTTGATAGACTCTAATCCCATCGATTCCAGCAAGCCCAACATGAGCTGTGTCATTGGCGTTTGCGATCCTGTTAATAGTAGATGCAAAGAAGTGTTTGGAACCGACCCCGCTGAATCAGAGTGTGCCGTAGGTTTAAATCCAATAGATGTTACGAAACCAAATCCGATATGCACTCATTATGCCTGTGGTACAGGGGCAGATGCAGGAAAATGCATCTCTGTGCCGGGGGAAGGGGAGAATCAATGTGTTGACGGTAACGCGGCAAAAGATTGCAAGAAAAATACGTGCAGCGTTTTTGATAATACCACAAGCCCAGCAATCATTACCTGCAAAGAAATACCTGTTTCTGCCGGTTGCAAACCGTCTGTTTTAGACATTTTGACTGGTGATCCCCCTGTCTGTGCGCAAGATGAATGTAGTCTTGTGAATAATACAGGACCGGGCGGAATTAACAACCAAGATTGTTATCACGGAAAATGCAGTTCTACTTCTCCTTACAGATGTAGTTTAATTGCTGGACATCAGACCAATCCTTTTGAGGAGTGTAATCCGGCTGCTAATCCTCTTCTTGCCCCAACAGATCCAAATCCAAAATGTGGGCACTTTGGTTGCAGCGCTGATGGCAAATGCGTGCCAATGGCGGGTACCGATCCTTCGGGAGGGCTTTTAAGCTGTGATCCAAATTTAAATATCAACGGGCTAACGGGAGTTTGTTATCATTGGGATTGCAATCCAGAAACGCAGAGATGCGAGAAAACTGCCAACACCGGATGCAACGATGAAAATAAATGCAAGAGTAGCGCAGAATGCGTAGACCAGCCCATAAAATATACTGTTTTAGCCGATATAGTGTGGGTTGAATATAATACTTGTGCGCCCTGTAGTAAGGGGGACGCTCTTTGCAATTGGAGCGATTTTGCCGGTCGTTGCACTAATCAATGCGAGCCCGTGCCAGGCCAAGTGGGATCTACATGTTCTGTCACTCGTTTTGGAAATTATGATTTATACGGAATGGGGCCTTCTGGTCTTGCTTATTATGTTGAAAATCCAGGTCCTAGTGTCGATGGGAATGAGTGGTGGACAGGTTTTATAGATATGAATTTAGATGGCTTGAACATA
>Ga0172380_10005551_pt1 | contig 15226 bp, 15 predicted proteins | sample Leawe162metaG_FD_119747 | JGI IMG/M metagenome (GOLD analysis project Ga0172380, IMG submission 119747) | Leachate microbial communities from a municipal landfill in Southern Ontario, Canada - Leachate well 162 metaG | ecosystem: Engineered > Solid waste > Landfill > Unclassified | place...
ACGGGGTTGTGCCACCTTCCAGAAGATCGGCGCACAGCTCCACTCTATCCGCGCCTCCGTTCTGAGCGGCAATTCCGGATTCCACAGAATCGACACAAACTTCAAATAATATTTTTTTCATAAATGCCGCATCCGTATCAATTTTTTCCTTCAAGCAGATAAACCGGTTTGGAATCCAGTTCCGATTTTACAAAGCCCATTCGTTTTAAATATTTCTCGTGCATACTATTGCCCGGTTCGCTGTAGATTTTTTTCACTTTAAGCTTTTCGAAGATTTTCGGAAACACATATTTGCCTACTTTGAAATCGCGGTAGCCCGGTATGGCGTAATCGAGATTCAGAAAGAGATGTTCTGCATCGTGATATTCCGCGCAGACAAGTCCAGCCGGCACAGAGTTTCTAAGGACAAAGAGCACAAGCCAATCGTTGCCCGGCTCAAAAGAAAAGGTCGGGATAAATTTCTTAATATCGGTCTCGTGAAATTTCAAGAAATATTTCAGATACTCGGAATCGTGCTTAACTTCAAGCACGCGAAAATATTCTTTTGTCGTGAAAATTTCTATGATATAATAGATGTCGACCAGCGCAATAAATCCGTTTAGCAATCCCACCGGCAGCGCGCCGATTATAAACCCGTATGTTGAAAAGACTACCGCTCCCACTAAATTTATAATTCTGAGTTTTACTATTGAACTCATCATTAAAGAAACCGCCACCAGCACCGAGCCGGTGTAGCCGAATATTTCAATTGCGTTCATTTTCTGCTGCCTTCTACATTCTTTAAGACTAATTTATTTATTGTTACTGAACCCGTATTCTGCCGTCAAGAATCATTCATCGACAGGACCGGGATTAAAAACCGATTTCAATCCGTGTGTAACTATATAGGGAATTATGCTGTAATGGCTTTCGGATTCCGCTGTTTCAATTCTTAGATCCAATCCCATATAATTCCGTTCTTTCATTTTTGAAGTCAGCCGTTTCCACGATGAAACAAATTCCTCACCCTCCTTTTCGCCGACCGCGGTATAAACGACGGCATTTAAAATTTTATTATCCGCAAAAAAAATATTTTCCCGCCTCAAAACAAATTCATTATCCCAGAGAAGAGCGGGACTTACCGCAATATATCTATTAAAGAGGGACGGTTCTCTGAATAATGAATAGAGAACAAACAATCCGCCCAAGGAATGACCAGCCAGAGTTCTATCCCCGGATTTTATCCTGTATTTTGATTCTACAAAGGGTATTAATTCTTCCCGTATAAATCCTAAAAACTTTTCCGCTCCGCCTGAAACCGGAATTGAAGAACGCAGTGCTTCCGGCAATTTTTCCTTCGGGATTTGTGTCGGGGTATAATCGCGCGACCTGTTATATATGAACTCTTTCGACCCGCCCTCCGATGATATGCCGACAAGAATTATTTCCGGCAGCTCTTTACTTGACGCGAGAAGCCGGGCCATTTCAGTTACAATTCCGAACGAGGAGTAGGCATCCAGGAGATAAACAACAGGATAAGTCCGATCCGTGGCGTAGTAACTCCCCGGCAGGGCGATATTAACGGGATAGGTGACGCCGTTAACGGCGGACCTCATTTTAACCACCTCCGCTCTGTGAAGCGTAACGGGATCCGGCTCGTTTTTCCGCGTCTGCTCCTGGGACAGGATAATCGAGCCTGATGATAAGATCAGACAAATAATCAGGAGTGAAAAAGTTTTTTTCAAATTTACCTTAAACTAATCTATTGAACGAACTTAATTGAGCCGTCGTCAAGATCGTAACGCGCTCCAACGATTTTTAATTTTTTCCCGGACACCAGTTCTTTCAGAACGGGCTCGTTCGACTTTAATTTATTTACTATCCCATTCACATTTGCGAGAACAGAGTTGTCGAGCAGGTCCCCTTTCTCTTTTTTGGCTTCTTCTATTGCTGGGTCGATTGCCCCGGTAAGACTCTTAATATGTCCGGGCGCTTCTCCTCCTTTAATTGCCGCTTCCACAGCGCCGCACCGTTCGTGTCCCAATACAACTATCAATTGTACTCCGAGATGTTCAACCGCATATTCAATGCTTCCCAATCCGATATCGTCAACAAGGTTACCCGCGGTGCGTATTACAAAGAGGTCTCCGAGCCCCTGATCGAAAATAATTTCCGGCGGTACGCGCGAATCCGAACAAGTAAGAATAACAGCAAACGGATTTTGTCCTTTTGCCGTCTCTTCCAGTCTTTGTTTAGACTGATTGGGGTGGGTCATCTTTGATTCTATATACCTTTTATTTCCCGCGATTAACCTGGTCAAAGCGCCCGACGCATCCAATCCCTTATTATGCTGAGCCCTGAGATTAATTCCGAATTGGAAAAGGAGAATTGCCAGCAGGAGTAGAATATTCTGTTTCATTTATTATTCTCAATCAAGTTGATAAATATCCGCGCTCTAATTGGATCAGTAATCCGCAATCATTTTATCCATTATCCCGTCAAGTTCATAATTAACAATCTGATTTTCTCTGTGCGAATACCATTCTATTACTTCAGCCACTCCTTCTTCATATGGAATTTCCGCTTTGAATTCGGGCACAACCGATCTGATTTTTGAGTTATCAAATACAGTGTCATAACCTTTATCGCCGAAAAGATTACAGCCCCACTCCTCGTCATACTTAGAAATAAATTCCGGAGACCGGTACCCGACATTCAGATCATATCCCGCTTTCCGGGCAATTATTTCCGCAATTTTATTCCAGCTGAGAGTTTCATCCGAAGTGATGTGATAAACTTCTCCAATGGTTTTGGAATTACCCAGCAAGCCCGCAAATCCCCGCGCAAAATCCTTTGCATTAGTAAGAGTCCAGATTGTATTGCCGTCTCCGTGCAAAATTACTTTTTTGCCGAGCTTCATTCTGTTCAAGGCAGTATAACCCCCGTATAGAGAAATTCTTGTTCTATCGTAAGTGTGAGAAGGTCTGCAAATCGTAACCGGAAAATCATTTTCTCGATATGCATTCATAAGATAATTTTCACAATTGATTTTCTCCCGGGAATAATTCCAGAACGGATTATGGAGCGGCGTATTTTCCTTAATCGGAAGTCCGAGCGGCGGCTTGTGATATGCGGATGCGGAACTTATGAATATGTACTGGCCGGTTCTGTCCCTAAAGAGATTAAAGTCCGCTCTAACGTGCTCTTCGTTATAAGCTATCCAGTCGACTACTGCGTCAAAATCTTCATCCTTAAGAAGAGACCGGACGCTCTCAGGATCTCTTATATCCCCTCTGATAATTTTCGCTTCCGCCGGAGGGGTCCGCAAGGAGTTCCCTCTGTTCAGCAGGAACAGATCAAATCCCATTTCAACGCATAATTGAGAGCAGGCGCCGCTTATTACCCCGGTTCCGCCGATAAACAATATTTTCATCTGAGTCAGTCTCTGTTTTCTAACAGCCGCAAGATAATAGACAAAATATTAATGTGCAGAAAAAGAATGCACTCTGATTCAAAAATCTTATTTTTGTATCAACTAAATTACCGATGATATGAACGATTCAATAAACCACCCCACAATTAGCACGGAAGATATTATCCGTCCAACCCGTCTGGAGATCGATCTAAAAATTCTTTCCGAAAATTTCAGGCAGATCAAGAAGCATGTCGCTCCCGCCAGGATGATGCCGATCTTAAAAGCCAATGCATACGGACACGGGCTTGTTCGTGTGGCCCGGCTGATGGAGGAACTCGGAGCCGATTATATCGGTGTTGCCGTTCTTGAAGAGGGAATTCTTTTGCGCGAAGAGGGAATTAAGATTCCTATACTTGTGCTCGGCGGAATATGGGGAAATCAGATTCCTCATTTTCTAAAACACAATCTGACAATTACGGCCTCCTCGATAGAAAAGCTGAATCAGATAAACGAACTGGCGGGACAGATGAGCATAAAGGCCAAAGTTCATCTGAAAATTGATACGGGGATGGAGCGGATCGGGGTTCATTACTACTCCGCTGAAAAACTTCTTGAAGAAACTTTAAAATGCAAAAATGTAGAGATCGAGGGAATCTTCTCGCATTTCGCCAATTCGGATAATCCAGGATTGGACTATACGCACCTTCAGCTTGAAAGATTCATTGATGTTCTGCGGTTTTATGAAAAACATTCTCTTCCAGCGCCTCTCCGTCATATTTCAAAATCGGGATCGATACTTCAGATGCCGGAAGCGAACCTGGATCTGGTGCGCCCGGGACTCTTACTTTATGGAGTATATCCGTCGAAGGAAATTCCGCATACTATAAAAGTGCGGCCGGCTTCAACCTGGAAATCCCTTGTGGTTTATTTCAAAGTGATTAAGGCAAATCATCCGGTGGGATACGGATTAACATGGCAGGCCGATCACGATGTCCGCTCGGTAACGGTGCCCGTGGGATACGGTGACGGATACTTCAGAAGCATGTCTCACAAAGCCGAAGTACTCCTCCGGGGAAAACGGTATCCGGTCATCGGAAGAATTTCGATGGATCAGATTGTAATAAATATCGAAAAAGATTCCGCCTATAATGGAGATGAAGTTATTTTGTTCGGAAGCGGCGGAGAAAATAAAATTACGGTTGAGGAGCTTGCGGAGTGGGCGGGCACAATTCCGTACGAAATTTTAACAAATATAAATACCCGCGTGCCCAGAGTATATTTATAGGCCCGTTAGAAAATTTACTCGGGAATGGAAAAAATCGACAATAATTTTTGCTCCAGAATTTCAAAATCGCTTCTGATTTTTTCTCTCACCGTTTCTGTTTCTTCCATCATTTCCGGAATAATGGTGCTATAGTAGGAGATTCCGTCAAGAAGGTTTGTTGTATACGAGTTGAAAAATTCCTCTTCCTTGACCGAATAAGTATCGCTGATCTCTTCAATTTTTTTCTGCAGATAGTTAATATACAGGTCAAGCTCTTTAACGAACAGATTCGGCCGGTCAGGATGAGTTATTAGATTGATTCTCCCGTAGATGTGATCCACCATCTCTTTCAATCCGACAATTTTGGAAAAGTAAGCAAGGTTAGGTCCCGGGCATACGGATACAGCCCGGCTCTGTTTAGGAGTTTCTATATTATTAACAATCAGTCCTGTAACGGTCAGCCCTTCGCACAGACAGGCTTTGTTGACAACTTTATCATATTGCTTTTGATAATCTTCCGGTTCCAGCTCTTTGCTTTTCAGATCCGCAATTTTTTTGTTTATAAATGTTATTGATGCCGTGCATAACGGCTTGTCCGAATAATCCTTATTTGAAACAAGAAATTTCTTGGGGCACGGGCTGCCCGGTTTTCCGTTTTCAATTCTATCCATCTTTTCAATGTCTTTACTGTTCTGGCGGAGACTATTGAACGGAACTCCGAGGGGAGAGATATCGCTTAAATATAGATCTTCTTCTTTGGCCTCGGAAAGACGATGAAGCGTGTAATCATCAACATTCATTACTTCCGGGACAAGCAGAAACGGGCTTCCCCATCCCACCGATTTAACGCCGTAATAACGGAGCAGGAATTCCTGCTCGGTTGATTTACCAACGCCTCCCTGAACGGTAACATCGTAATGAAGTTTTTCCTCATTTATCCGGATCTCTTTTTTGATAAGAGCCGGGAGATAGATCTCTTTAAGCTCTTTCATCAGTTCATCTTTTTTATCCTTGAATTCCTGAAGAATCGGACCCATTAGCAATCCGTCAGTTGCAAAAGCGTGTCCGCCGCAATTAAGACCGGATTCAATTCTGAATTCCGAAACCCATAATCCTTTTTTAGCAAGAAACTTTCCCTGTATCAGAGCTGAGCGGTAATCGCTTACCTTGATTACAATTCTCTTTTTGAAAGCGCAGTTTTCGTCCGGATAGAAACCTTTAAATGTTTCGATATAACTGTAGAGTCTCGGATTCATTCCTGCAGAAAAAACTATCGACCCGTTTACGCTGCTATCGGCAAATCCGCGCAAAGCAGCGTGTGCATCGTTGAATTCATTTGAAAGAGGATTTCCCTCCGGGTCATAATTAGTTTTATCCAGTTTGGTCATAATGTTTGTTTCAATAGACCCCGCATAAATACCATTACGAAGCTCATCCTGCGTTTTTTTCCGGATTGTCTCATCTTTCTCCTTCAGCATTCCGATGTATTTAAGTTTCAGGTCGGAAGAATCGGGGAGCATCTCAAAATATTTCGTTATTCCGCTATCCGGGGTGAATGAAGAATTTTTCAGTTCTTCAAACTGTTTCTTCACGGTCGAGTCTATCATATTCAGGTAGGCGGTTACTCTTTTGGCTCTGGCGTCATCTGTTTTTTCATCGATCGGAAGATATGTGAGTCCCGCTTTTTCCTCGTAGTGTTTTCTCAAACGCTCCATCAGAGTATCGTCTACGAGTGAAATTACAGAGGAGATTCCATATTTAGCCACTTTAAGGGGCGCGTCAACGGAAAACGCCACACCTAGAAGCGGGATGTGAAAGGTATGTCCTTGAGATCTATTCATTTTTATCCGACAATCTTTAATTGTACAAATCCGCTTGCAGGAAATATTACAGACAAGGTTGAAACTATTTTCAAACGCATGGATACTTCCTTCCGCGTTCAAAAATAGCAATTATTTACCGTGGTAAAAGTGCGGGCGGGGGCAATGAATCAACTTTTACATTTCTTTTACAATTCCGGGTCGAAAACCGGCTCACTTACTCATTGAATATGGCGCGGAACTCCCGGCAAATGCCCGGGTTTTGTTCGGCCGATCCTGCATTACGAATCTGAGGACGCCGCCGTTTACGATTTCTGCATGAGTAATAAAACTTCTGTCGATCTTTTTTCCGTTCAGAAAAACTTCTTTTATATAGATATTCTTTGCTGAAAGATTTTCGGAACTGATTTTAAATCTCTTTCCGTTCTCCAGATTAATTAATGCTTCATCCACACAAGGGCTTCCTATAACATATTCATTGCTTCCCGGCGCGACAGGGTAAAATCCCATCACGCTGAAAATATACCAGGCGGACATTTGTCCGCAGTCGTCATTTCCGCAGAGACCGTGCGGTTCAGGTTTGTACATTGTATTAACAATCTGATGGATTCTTTCCTGAGTCTTCCACGGCATTCCGGCAAAGTTATACATATAGGGAACATGATGAGAGGGTTCGTTCCCGTGAACATAATTGCCGATCATTCCCACTTTGGTAACATCCTCACTTTCTCCGAAATATTTATCCGGCAGATCAAACGTGAAAAGCGAGTCTAGCCAGGTAACCAATTTTTCTTTGCCGCCAATAAGGTTTATGAAACCATTTACATCGTGCGGCACGTACAAAGAATAATTCCAGGCGTTGCCCTCTATATATCCCTGATTTGCAACGCTCAAAGGATCGAACGGCATTTTAAATGTTCCGTCCGATTTTTTTGCTCTAAGATAGCCGGTGCTGCCGTCGAAAATATTTTTGTAGCTGGCTGCGCGTTTTAAAAATTCATCCGCTTCTTTCTTTCTCCCGAGTTTCTGTGCCATTTTATAGATTGTCCAGTCATCATAAGCGTACTCTAAAGTCTTAGACGCCGAATTTGAGCTCAAATCCTCCGGGACAAATCCGAATTTTTTATATGCGCCGATGCCGTCGTAGAGGTCATAATTAGCGCTTGCCAGAATTGCATCAAATGCTTTGTTCACATCAAATCCGCCGATGCCTTTCATAAAAGCATCCGCGATAACAGGAACCGCGTGATATCCGATCATACACCAGTTTTCGTTTGCCCAGTGTGACCATACCGGCAAAATTTTGTGAACGCTTTGTTCATAATGTGCTATCATCGAATTGACTATATCTCCCGTACGCTTCTGCTGAATTATCGTATAGAGCGGGTGAAGCGCGCGGTAGGTATCCCACAAAGAAAATGTCGTATAATTAAGAGATTCTTTCGACTTATGAATATTCTGATCAAGCCCCCGGTATTCACCATTCACATCGGAAAAAATATTCGGATTCAAAAAGCTGTGGTACATTGCGGTGTAAAAATTTATTTTTCTCTCTTCGCTTGTCTCGACCGTAATTTTTGAAAGCTCTTTATTCCATTTATCTCTTGCCCGGTCAACTGCTTTATCAAAATTCCAGCCCGGTATTTCCGCCCGCAGATTTTCGAGCGCGTTTGCCGTGCTTACACCGCTCAGCGCGACCTTTACTAATATTTCTTCTCCCTCTTCAGTATTAAAATTGAAGGCGCATTTTACTTTATGTCCGGCTCTCTCGGGAAAATTTTCATTCTGATTGAACTTGCGCCAGAATCCGCCGTAAATAATCTGCTCGTCATTTCTCAGCTGATACGATTTAACCGATTTCGAAAATTCCATAGCGAAATAGATATACCGTGTGCGGGCCCAACCGTTAGTCTGGCGGAAGCCGGTAACCAAAGTTTTATTTTCCACACGGACAGATGACCAGACAACCTTTCCATCGTAATTATATATTCCGGAAGTCATATCCAATATTATATGCGCGTCATCCGTTTTAGGAAACTTATATTTATGGAATCCGACCCGCTCGCTTGCCGTAAGTTCCACATCTATATTATAGTCATCAAGATGAACCGAATAGAAGCCCGGTTTAGCTCTCTCCTTTGCGTGTGTGAATCGGGAGCGGTAACCGCTTTCCGGATTTTCCTTTGTCCCGGGATTAAATTGAATTTTTCCGGTAGTGGGCATCATTAAAAAATCGCCGAGATCGGAGTGTCCTGTTCCGTTGAGGTGAGTGTGTGAAAATCCTACGATTGTTTTATCAGCATACTGGTATCCCGCGCAATATTTATAAACATCCGGGTTGTAGCCCTTGCCGCTGCTGTATAAAACAGAATCGGTTTCCGGACTGAGCTGGACCAATCCGAACGGAACTACCGCGCCCGGGTATGTGTGACCCATATCGTCTGTCCCTATAAACGGATTAACATAATCGTACGGGGTTTTTATTCCGTTTTGTGCAAAAAGAGTTAACGAATAGAGCGAGATAAACAGATAAAAATATTTTTTCATTCCGGTTTCCTTTAAACAATAGACCGCGGATAGTTTAAATCAAAAAAAATTATTTAGTCTGCGTTTTATTAATTTCAAACGCCTATATCTTCATTCCATAATGCGGATTTTTCTTCAATGAATTTCGTCATCATAGTAATGCATGTTTCATCCTGAAGGACTTCAATATTCACTCCCCTTGATTTGAGGTGTTTCTCTTCCCCCATGAAGGTTTTGTTCTCTCCGATTATTACTTTCGGTATGCCGTAAAGGATTATCGCACCGCTGCACATGGGACAGGGAGAAAGAGTGGTATACAAAACACTCTCTTTATATACCGATGCCGGCAGTCTTCCTGCGTTTTCAAGAGCGTCCATTTCGCCGTGCAGAATAGGGCTCCCCTTCTGAATGCGGAGGTTATGTCCCCTGCCAATTATCTTTCCGTTGTGAACAATAACAGATCCGATCGGAATGCCCCCTTCGTTTAATCCCAGCTGCGCCTCTTCAATCGCCGCACGCATAAATTGATCCATATAAACTCCTCTTTAAATTTTTATTTGTACTATCAACACATGATGATTTTTAATGAACATTCAACGTGCTTCCGCCTATGAATTCGCGCAACACCGAATCGCCCGGAATAGCTGAATCATCTTCCATCGGATCAAGCGCTTCGAGCATTTTGCGCACACGCGCCGCACGTATATAGGCGTCTTCTCTCAGCGGGTCACCCTGATATTTTTTTTCCCACTCCTTAAACAGTTCAAGCATTTTAGGTCTGTAGATCGGGACTTCAAAGGGCATAGAGGTATTTACTATATAATCCGCGGTACCGCTGTAAGGAAGGATATTTCGTTTTTCCGAGGAGCGGACATAGTGCCAATGAAGAAGCGTCTGTTCCGGATTATAGGCGCGGTGAACTGAATCGCGAAGCATCCGGCGGATTAACCGGAGGTCAGTCCATCTAATATACTGGTCGTCAGGCATCTTCATCTGAAGGAGGGGTTCCAGATACAATTTGAATTTTTGCGCGGCTGGAATTTCACGGCTGAATTCAGGAAAGAGTCCGTGCAGACTATCTATTAATAGTACTTCATTTTCTCGCAGCTGAAGCGGGGTCTGATTATCAAACCGCTTTCCCTGTTTAAAATCGTAATACGGCACCAGAACTTCTTCTCCGGCTGCAAGACGTTTAAGGTGATCATTGATAAGATCCAGATCCAGGGCCTGTGGAGTTTCAAAATCATAGTCGCCGAATTCATCTTTAGGATGCATCTCCAGATCAAAGAAATAATTATCGACAACAAGCGCTACAAATTTCATCCCCATTTTATTCAGTCTCTGTTCCAGTTTCATTGTGGTTGTGGTTTTTCCCGAAGAGGAGGGTCCGCTTACCATAACCATTCTCAATTCAGCCGCTCTCTCTTTTATCAGTTCGGCCGCAGTATCGAGCTGTGTTTCATAGAATGTTTCCGCTTCGTGAACAATCTGCGGAAACTGACCTTTTCTTATCCTGCTGTTAGTTCCCTCCACAGTATTAAGATCGTGCGCCACAGCCCAATCGAGAGAGCGCCAGACTTTTTTCCATGGAATTAATTCATTCGGCTTGGAAAAATGGCGCGAGTTCTCTCTTCTTCTCTGCGCGGCTTCTTCTCTGTAGAGAATGAATTCTTTGGCAACTTTAGCGTGTCCGTTTTCAATAAGGACTTTTTCAATTATATCCTGAATCTCTTCAACATGGGGTTTGTAATTCCCGTCAAATTTTTCCTCGAGCATAGCAATAACCTGTTTAGCCAGTTCGGCGGCTTTCTCTTTATCGCGCCCACCAACAGAAACGGCGGCTCTGTAGATTACATTAGAAATGCGATCCGGATTGAAAGGCACAACGGCGCCGCTTCTTTTGATTACAAATTTGAATTTGCTCATTAAATGCTCCGCAGCTTTATTTTAATTAAAATTAAATTAACTTCTTTACAATTATAGATCAAAAGAGCTTACTCCTCTTTTTTCCTGTACTTTTTCGTTCGGCTAATTATGAGATGGACAACTGCAACTACCGAGCTTCCTGCTATCAAACCGGAATATTGTTTCATATAGGTAAAAGAATTTTCAGTAAAAATAAGGGATGTGTTTCCAGCAAGGATAATAGAGACGGGCAGCCATAAAATACCCAGCACCAGAAAAATTTTCATTATTGTTCCCATCGTTTTGTTTCTGCATACAAGCAGATATGAGATGGCCGGGAGATTTATAAAAATAATCCAGGAAGTCAACGTCCCCAAATGAATATCAAAAAGAAGACCGACTTTGTAAGTCAGCATACCGCTTCCGGATGAGATAAAAATAACCGCGGCAAGCAGAATGATACCCGAGGTAATGAGATAAATTTTTCTTTTAGATTCTTTCATTTTCTATGGAGAATAATTTTATTTGCCATAACCGACAGTCTGACTCAAAAGAATTTTCTGTTCCATTCTCAGGTTTAATGCCTTGCTCAGTTTTTCTTTTGGAATTAATCCTCTCACCACAACCGAGAGATCCTGGGAAGCGCAGTAGAGATAGACGTTCTGGGCCATAAATCCGGCATCTGCCGAAGTAAATATGGTTTTGGTTTCTTCGCTATCATTCGATTTGATCTTCGCATAATCCGAGACATACAGAAGATTTACGGGAGCGGTCTTCACAAAATCCTGAACGCCAAAAAGCTCTCTGAAATCCCCTTCCACAACCGGAAGAAGCAGATGTGATACAGCGTCGTACAAATATACTCCGTTCTCGAAAGCAATATAGATGTCAATTTCCTTCCAATTATGCGCCGACGGGGCAGTTCGATTCCCCGAGGCCGGCCTGTTTACCCCGCCTGCTGCCCATAAAATATTTGAGACATCCTGAAGCGGGAGCTGTCTAGTATCAAAGCTGCGGGAAGATTTCCGGAGGGTCAGGGCCTGCATCAACGGTTTACCAATTTCTCTCTGGGGCGGAGGTAGTAAAACCGCAACAAAATCTCCTCCCTGAGCAATGACCGCTGAGGAGATCAGCAAGAAAGCCAATAATATTTTTTTCATGGTTCCATCTCTGATTTTTTTAAACGAATCTATATAATTAATTATCAATCTCCGATAGAAGGTATACAGCAAAAGAGGCAAGCCAGTGTTCCCCTTCGTAACTTCCGCTGGCGATATTTGAAAGCCCTGCCTCCGAGTGTTTTTGTGCGGAAGCAGAAAGAATTTTTTTCAGAGGATTACTCTCCGGCATTTGCGCCGCGATTCCGAACATGCACCAGGCCCTGCTTAAATTTAATCCGTCGAGATGAACAAGTTTGGGGTCTGTTCTATCTGTTACAACCGCGGGTTCAAGCAAATTAACCGCGGCATCTAATCCGGGAATAAACTCATTGAACCATTTTATAAATTCGTCAGTGTTTAATATTCTTCTCATCAGATCGGCTTCCATTAATGCCGGCGAGAAGAAATCCTCTCCGCCCGGCTCCCATTTAGGATCGTAATTTTTATCGTTCCCGTAATAAGCAAGCGCTCTCTCTTTCAGAAGACTCTCAAATTTTTCATTTTTAGTTTTCACCGCGTAATCTAGCGCGAAAGCAATTCCGAATGCGGTATTGGGATGAACTCCGGTCCTGATTGGGTAATTCTGTTTTGGCAGAAAGTTTATATAACTCTGAACCAGTGCTTTTGAAAGGGGTTGAAGATTCTGATTCCAGAGTTTTCCGCCGGCATCATCCCATCCGGTCAGTTCTTCCTGAAGCTTCAGAAGCCAGGTCCAGCCGTATGTCCGCTCAAACGATTTTCTGTTTCCCTGATTTAAATATTCGACCTCTATTTTGATATTTTCAGCCGAAAGATTTTCATTGAGCGCTTTTCTGACTGCCGGAGCATTTTCCATATCCGGAAATTTTTTCAGAAGACGGACAAGCATCCAATGCCCGTGTACGGAGGAGTGCCAATCGAAACATCCGTAGAACGCGGGATGCATAACCGAGGGAGCCAGAACTTCTGTTGATTTGTTCATTACATGATCGGGTTTATTCGGGTACTCTTTCTGAACACACTTTAACGCAAGATCCGCAAACCCGGCCGCAATCTTTTTATCTAATCTATTCTTTACGCGACCGCTCATATCGCTCTGTCCGCTGATGCTATCGGGCCGTGAAAATATAAAGGCAGAAAGCAAAAAGAAGCAGTAAATCTTTTTCACTTTTACTCCGGAATTTTAATTTACCAATTAATGCTGAGCAACTTTTGCGCGGTGAATGCTGATGGTCTTCCAAACATTGCCGGTTACATAGACTTCGTATTTCAGCCATTGCTCGTCCATCTCGGCCCGTGAATTATAATCGCACACAATCATCGAGCCGATCATTTTTCCATCATCGTCGAGTATAGCGGACGCATAAAGCCATTTTTTTTCGTCAAACATTTTTTGGGCATACTTCAGATGGTCTTCCCGCACAGCCATGCGTCTCTCTAATGCTTTTTCATCCGTTCCGTCATAAGCAATAACAATAAACTGCAATTCGATTCTCCCTTTTATCCGTTGACCAATTTCATTCCCGATTCGCTTTTTCTCGCGCCTCTTACACTGCCGGAAAGAGAATTAATTTCCTCTAATTCATCTCCGGTTAATTTTATCTCAGCCGAGAGGATGTTCTCCATCAGATATTTTCTTCTCTTTGTTCCGGGTATCGGAAAAATATCATCTCCCCGTGAAAAGAGCCAGGCAAGCGCAATCTGACCGGCGGTGCATTTTTTCCGGACTGCAATCTCCTCAAGAACTTCAACAACCTTAAGATTTGTCCGAAAATTTTCCTCTTCGAAGAGGGGCACTTTTTTTCTGAAGTCGTTATCATCGAAAAGATTTATATCTTTTACTTTACCGGTCAGAAATCCTCTGCCAAGAGGACTGTATGGAACAACCGCAATATCAAGGTCCCGGCAAGTCTGCAGAATTGAATTTTCAATATCTCTCACCCAGATTGAGTACTCGGTCTGAAGTGCTGTTATCGGATGAATTTTAACTGCGCGTTTAATACTTTCGGCAGACGCTTCGGAGAGTCCGAGACACTTTACCTTTCCCTCTTTTACCAGATCCGCCATAGCGCCCACAGACTCCTCGATTGGCACATCGGGATCGACGCGATGAAGATAATAGAGATCTATGCAGTCGATTCCGAGTCTTCTCAGGCTTGCATCACAAGCCCGCCGGGCATAATCGGGCCGGCCGCTTATTCCCGCTTCGTTCGGAAGAAATCCGAATTTTGTGGCTATGACCGCCTCGTTTCTTCTCTCCTTCAAAGCTTTTCCAACGAGAGATTCATTATGCCCGTTTCCATAAACATCCGCAGTATCAAAAAAATTAACTCCCGAATCCAAAGCTGAGAGTATTGTTGCGACCGATTCTTCGTCATTTGTCCGGCCGTACCATTCGGACATTCCCATACATCCCAGTCCAAGAATCGAGGCATTTAGAGTGCTGCCGCCAAGTTTCCGTTTTATCATGCTGTCCTCTTTTTTCTCAACTCACAATTTCTACAATATCTGTTTTATTCGGAACCACGCATAAAAATTCGAACGGCAGATCCCCTATTGTTTTATATGAATGGGGCACTCCCGCGGGGATAAAAACAACATCGTCTTTATTCACTACAAATTCATCGGCTCCTATTACAACTTTCGCACTGCCGCCTAAAACAAGCTGTTCGTGTTCAACACTGTTTGTGTGCATCGGCATTCCCCCGCCCGGTTCAATGGTGAATTTGCGCATAGCAAAATTGGGTCCTTCTTCGGAACCGATAAGAACCTGTCTGGCGGTCCCGGTTCCCGCTTTTACATTCTCTTTCGGGATAGAGTTTATTTTTTTTACCGGCATATTAGATCCCTCTGAAATCATTAAAATATCCGGATAAATTTAACTAAAAGGAGATTCAGATTTTAACCGATAATAACTTTTCGTAATTTTCTTTCGTCTTATAATAAGCCGTTAATTTTGCAAATTAAAATCAGGGCCTTCTATGAAATTCATCAAATTCTTGCTGATCATCTCTTTCTATATAACATCCTTAGTCCCAGCATCATCGAGAGGAAAAATTCTCACTGTTGCAGAAAAATCGAATTTTGAATCCACTTCGCGATATTCCGAAGTGATGGATTTCTTCAAACAATTGAAAAAAATCTCACCGAATATTAAGATAGAATCGATCGGGAAAAG
>Ga0172380_10005552_pt1 | contig 15226 bp, 27 predicted proteins | sample Leawe162metaG_FD_119747 | JGI IMG/M metagenome (GOLD analysis project Ga0172380, IMG submission 119747) | Leachate microbial communities from a municipal landfill in Southern Ontario, Canada - Leachate well 162 metaG | ecosystem: Engineered > Solid waste > Landfill > Unclassified | place...
AACTGTTGTATGTTTCCGATACTCCGATACGTCGCCACTGCAAAATCAGAGCGGCCGCAAATCCCTTTGATCCCCAATGGGAACCTTACTTCGAAGAACGCCTCGGCGCTAAGATGCAGGGCAACCTACCGGGACGCCGGAAATTGGTACGGCTTTGGCTGGATCAGGATGGTCAGTGTCCGCACTGTCAAGAACGCATCACTCGGGCTACCGGATGGACTTTGCATTATCTGGCCCCGCGGGTTGCAGGCGGCAAGGATTCTGTATCCAATCTGACCCTGTTACATCCTCAATGCCATCGCCATGTGCACGATCATCAGTTGACTGTTGTGAAACCGGTTCCCGCTTGGGGACTTTGAAAGGCTTGAGCCGTATGCCAGGAAACTGGCCCGTCCGGTTCTTAGAGGGCTGGAGGCGGGAAACCGCTTCCAGCTACTCGACACCGGCCGTCTCTCGAAACAGGCCGCGTGCTGCAGCACTAGTCGGTACAGCGTGGTCTGGTCGGGGCGGTGGTGCTTCGTAGTGGAACCGGGGCGCCATTTAGAGCCCGCTGGGGCTGCCGGCCGATGGCTTGTACGATGGGCTCCCGAGGTGGTGAGCCGCTGGGCCCGCACGTTGTCAAGCCGCATGCCGTGCCTCAATCGCTCTGAGTGCCGCCTACCGATGTATGAACACTGCTGCGGGGCTTCCTTCGAGCCTCAGAACGGATCCGACAGGCCGTTTGGAGGCGAAAAGTTCAGAGCCGCGGATGTCGCTGATGGGTCGGGTACAGCCGGATTGGCTGAACAGGAAACCGTCCGCAATCAGTCTAAAGCAGGCATGGCACCACGGGTTCAATTCCAACCTATTGGCGTTTCGAGGTAGTTGCGCACGAGAGGCTAATTCCAACCTTGGCCGCCAACTAGATTGGACTGCGAAATTTCCGCTATCCAACCCTAGATTGCACTTAGCCCACTTTTTTTTGGAGGAGCTTGAATGGTAGACCGCCCGTGCTCATTATGCATGCCCGTGGCATCCTCTTGCTGTCTTTGCGCCAACCATTTGAACAATGGTTGCGCGGCAAGATAAGCATTAAATTGATCCAAGTCTTCGATCACTGCCTTGGGTTTGGCCATAGCCTGCTCCTTGCGCTCCCATTACAACAATTCCGCATCGCCCTTTAGCGGATGGCTGTACGAATCGTACTACAGGTCCTTTTTCCGATCGCCAGGGTGACTGTCAGACGAAAAGCGGGCTTCGTTCTTCCCTTGCTTAATCCCGAGCGCTACCGCAATTTCCTCCGGCGTGTGTCCGGCGCGGCAGGCACCATCCAAGGCAAGCAAAGCAACGTCGATCCAGTGATTTACATCGGCCGGCTCCGCCGCGATCTCATCCAGTTCTTTGCGAATATGTGCGTGAAGAACTTCCATGCGGGCGCCAGCGCCGAAGGCCCTGTGCGAGAAGTCGCGCTGTCGATGCAGATGCGCGACGAGGTCGAATTGCACGTCTGAAATGATCAGATCATCTCTCACGGAAAAGCCTCATCTGGCCCAGAGACTCGAGTTCATCAGCAGAATATCAGCATCGCGCGCCGCCGAGTCGGCGCGAATGGGTTTGTTGAAGCAACAGCGCAGCGCACGCTCTGCCGTTGTTGCAAGTCCCTTTCCGCAAACAGAGCAGATAAGACCCCAGTTCGTCATCAGGCGAAGTGGAGTTCATCGCAGATTTTAGGAAATCCGGGAAGTTTGATTGGCGTTAGTGCTTTTGCGGCAAAGGCCGGGCAATACGGCCTTGGAAGTCGGTCATATTCTCCAGCGGGGCTTTGGTAAGTGTTCGGGTGGCTGGATCCGTGTCGCACGCGGCCATGAATACGCTGACTTCCGTGTGCACGACAATCAAAACAACGTTCCGGCGCGCGGGATGACTACTGGGCATTCCGGCGCCCGCCGGCGAAATCCACCCCTTCGTCATGTGTGCGGCCACTGGATATCTCAAGAGCGTTAGCTCAAGGTATGCGGGAACTCGGTCAATAGTATCGTCTTCAACCCCGATGATACTTGCAATCGCCGCCCGGCCCGCCTCCACGGTCAGGCCGATTACCACGTGAGGGACCGATCCCTCCGCTTTGTAGGCGTCGACGGCGAGAGCAAAAAGACAATCGTACACAGCGTCCAATGAAGACGCCACACTACCCACGACTGCGGGCAACAGTTCCGAAACTCGCTGATCGGTCAATTCCGACCTTCCCGTTTCTCCCATGGCCTTACCCTCCAGGTGTTTAACTCGAGCTTCCAGTGTAACAAGGGGGATGTGGAGCATCGAATGCGAAAAATGGCCAAAGAGGTGGCATTTTCCTTGTCTTTGTAGCGCATCTCCTAAGCACAGTTATGCCGGCTCGCACCCGGTTCATCAGGAGATGCAAAATGAAAGCCATGCAATACACAGCCCAGCCGAAATACTGGGACATTGTCGCGAGGGCAACACCATGAGCGACAACCAAATAAGTGTTGGGGCACTTTCGATGTCCCACAATTTCGAGGAAGTTGCAAAAGCCGTGACCTTGGCCGTTGCCGCGGCCGGGACCCTGGACGATACCGAGAGTCTAAGCGGGGTTCTGAACGCCTTGCGCCCTGCCCTCATGAATTATGGCGTCCTCCTGCTTCAGCCTACGGAAGCCAACGGACGCGAGGTCAAGGTAACTACCATGCTCATGAAAGACGGGCAATGGATGGGCACGACGCTCCAGATAACGGCGTGCTCAGAGTACGCCGGGGCTATCGAGGTGGCCATGAGTCAGGCGAAGCGTTGCGGGCTGCTGTCCCTTCTGGGACTCCCTACCGCCGAATTTCTGGACGATCCAAGCGCCCCGTCGAAAAAGGTGGCACACACCACCAAAGAGGCAATCGACAAGATCGCCAAGGCGGATCCGATCCGTTTGGCCAATATCAAAGCACTCGCCCCCAAGATGTTCGAGGGCGACGCTCTCAAGGCGGTGACGGCGGCCTACGAGGCTCGGGAACAAGAGCTTGCGAGCGCGTGATCAAGAAAATGAAAGGAAGGTCAAGAATGAAGGGGAAAGTGGAACACCGGGAGCGTTTCGAGCGGTTGCTTCCGGCCATGTGCGCAGTATTTGTCGCGAGCAATAGCCCCGGCAAGTACGTCGGAATGGTCAAACGCTTCGAGTCCGGATATTTCCCGACGACCTACGACGAATTGGATCCGGAGCACGCAAAAGCTCTGGTCGACCACATCAACCGCAAATTGGGTGTGACGCCCCTGCAGGCTGAGTGCATGCACACCGGCTCTCTCTTCGGTTGGGATGTGCCGGGAGCGGATCCGGATGTGATGGTGAGTTCGTACCCAGATGCTACATGTGTCGAGCCCGCTCATGAGCCCTGAGCAAGAGCAATACGTCGCTCACCATGCGCCGGAGCGGCGCGCGGCTCGAACTGCCGCGGCGCGGCAAGAAACCGAATCTGCGGTTTCTGAAGCGCACCGGTTGTTTTTCTCCGGGGACATTGAGGCGGCGCGGGACAGGTTGTCATCCGCCGGACTTTCAGATGAGGGACTTTCGTACTACCTCAATTCTTGGGGTAGCGATTACTGCTAAGAGAAGGGACACATCATGATGCAGGTAGCAAATGAACGGTCGTCAGCCAGTCCCGCAGCGGTGACCAAATACAAGGAATTCGCCGAATTGCCGGACTTCGAGCTTGTGGTGCCGCAGAACGGATACGACATGAGCTTGGCACCAAGCCGTGCTCGCTGGTCCGGCTCCTGTCCGCCGCCTCCCGTTGGGGCTATTGTTTTCGTCAGGATGAATCGGATCGGGGCGTCGCAAGTCATCGGCTATTTTGTCGAAGACAATTGGCTTGGCCTCCTGATCAAGCCGATTGACCCGCCAGACTGGTTCGTTCGCCAAAACGGCTACAACGCTAAAGGCCATGTCTTCGGCGCCGAGATCGAGCCGGGTAAAGTCCCCATGCCAGTTCTGACCGGACCGACGCAAGCGCAGCTTGCCGCCCTCCAGCGATTCGCCGATGCAAAGGGGCGCTCATGGAAGTCAATTCTAAGAGGCTACTGGTTTACGGGCCAGGATGAGCAGGAAGAAGACTCGGCGTTGCTCCGTCAGGTTCGCAATGAATTTGGCCTGAACTGGCTGCACGGCAAGAAAAATCCGATCACTTGCCGACGTTGCCCTTGACGCGACAATTTGCGTGATTCATTCAAGATAGACCACCCAAGCCGCCCTTCTCCGGGGCGGCTTTTTCGTCCGCGCGACAAAACGCCTCGCACGTCTCTGTATCGCTCCCGCGACCAGCGCCCATTAGGCCACGATTATGTCGGACTTGAAGTCCACTAATTCTTCCGTAACGGAATCGCTGCTACCAGCACTCAAAAGGTAATTCAAAAACTCCGCCTTGGATCTTTCGGTAGCAAGGAACGGCTCCATTACAAGTAGCGATTTTGTTTCGCTACCGGCGGTACGCCTCTGCACGTCATGGACTTTGCGCATTTTCATCCTCCAGGTTTGCGCCGTCGAACCGTAGCCTACCAGCGATGCACTAGGTAGACGGCACCGCTAACCAAAATGGTGTAAAACACCAACGACGCGCCGCCCATCGAGAAGTCTTGCGCAGAGGGGGTGGCCGCATACAATGATGTCGCCCCGAGATACCCGAGCGCTACCCATCCCAGATATTCAGCCTGGGCCCATTGGCCGGCCGCCAAGTAGATGAAAACCCCGGCAATCGGCAGAAGGAGCAGCGGGGCCAAAGCCACGAATGCGGCATTGAAGACGTGCGCGTTGGTCATTTCCACGGCGCCGAATTCCCACGCGTTACCCTTCCGCCTGGGCCAGACAGAGAACGACGTCGGGCGAGCGAGCACCAGAATTGCAACCACCAAGTGCGAACCCTCGTGCGCGATTGTGCCGGGTAGCGAGATGATGGACAGCATCCAGAACGAGTTCCGGCAGAGCCGGATGGCGGCTATCCATCCGCCCAGAAGCAACATGCTGGGCACCACGCCAGGATAGGCGGCAAGTTGCTTCACGAAGGTGAGTGCGGTATGGGCATCCATGCGCTACCGTGAATTCTACCCAAGCTTCTGGCCGATCGGACTACGACTTCTGCCGCGGCCGCATGAAAAGGCGGCTCCAGTGAATCGTGGAGCCCAGCGCCACGTTACGGCCCATCTGCTTTTCAAGATCTAGCCGGCGGTTGAGAGGATTGCGCCCCGTCATGTACCACGACTCATGCTGCGGCGACATGACGTACTGTTCCTCGAGGATTTCGAGAGCCTTGTGATAGGTCTTCGGTACCTCCGCGAGACTATCCTTGCCGGCCGCCTTGGTGAGCAGCGATGCGATTTCGATGCCCGGCTGCAACCAAGCTTCCTGAGCAACTTCGACACCTTCCTGACCGGCGTAATACATGATTTCGCCGTGAAGAATCGAGGGGAGCGGAACGGTCATGAAAGGGAACTCTTCCTCGAACTTCGCCCACCGTAGCCAGAACTCATAATGGATGCGCATGCGGATGATGTCGGGTCGGCTGTCAAGCACTTCGCAGCAGAGTTCGAAGGTCAGCCCACCATGGTCCTCGCTGCAGAAGAACCACCGCACCGCAGCGCGCTTGTCCTCGCGATTGGCCTTGTGCCCGAAAAGATCGACTTTGTGCTTCTCGATGGCCAGGAAGACGATCCGCTCTTCCGGATTGTCGAAATCGTCGATCGTGATTTTTTTGAGGACTAATCGCCCTTCTTTTTTTCGAGCGAAGGGAAGATAGTGCGTTTCGGCGTGGCTAAGTTTCGAGCCCAGTTTCGATGTGCCTTCACTACCAGCCTCATCGCCCACATCAGCCATAGGCCAGTCTGCTTGATCAACGCCAAAAAAACCGGGGTCAAAAAGGTCGAGACCAGATTCGACAGAAGCGACCTGGTCGGCCCCCAGCAGGCCATCAGCAGAATGATCGCTATCGCCAGGATCGCCCAGAGCTGAAACTGGTCCGTCAAGATTGCGGAGTCGTTCATAGTCGTATTGAAGCGAGGGGTCGTCGAGCGTTTTAGGAAGATTGGTCATTTTTTGCGCGGAATACCATGGGCGTAGGGACAAGATAGCAAGCCGCCGCCCACTTCTTGCCCCAAAAAACCGGCTCTTTGTCGGGCTAATCGACCCTGGAAGTCGTTTCCCTTATGGATTGCCCGCCTGGACGCCTCCGTTCGGACCCGGGGTTTCTTCCCTCTTGTTGCGCATTTCCCAAGTCAAAGTAAGCCCTTGGAGGCAATCAAATGATGAACGAAACAGTTGTTCGATCCCTGCCACTCGTCGCAGCCATGACCGGCCGCAGCTTTGGTGTCCGGGTCGTGGAGGATGCGTCAGTTTCAACCGCGTCGGTCGGCATAGACCGGGTAATACGGGTTTATCCCTTCCGCAGTGTCGGGACCCAGGAAGAAGCCGACCTGGTGGTGGCCAAGATCGTGCACGAAGCGGTGCATCTTCGCTACACGGACTTCAAGCTCAATGAAACAAAGCGTGCGGCCGGCGCCCCCGCCTTTACCAACACGGTCCGCAATATCCTCGAGGACGTCTGGGGTGAGCGGAAACAGGCGCGGATCTATCCCGGCGCCCCGTCCGTCATTGGGAAGGGGCTCAAGACCATGGTCGACCGCGGGCTCTTTGCCACGCCAACCCCGGAAACGAAGCCTGCGCAGTTGCTGACCGCCATGCTGATTTCTGGGCTTCGTAGCCAGGAACTCGGGCAGCAGGTGCTGGGCGAGGCCTATCAAACGGCTCGCGGACTCATGGAGGGCACCCTGGGTATCAGGGCAACCCGGATTCTCTGGGAAACCGCTCTCCAGGTTCGGCAGTGCGAGACCACTGCACGAGGATGGGAGATCGCCGAGGCCGTGGAACATCTCTTGAAGAAGGAATCGGAAAATTCGCCACTCCCACCTCCTCCGCCACCCTCCCCTTCGCAGTCGCAAGGCTCGCAGGGAGATTCCGGGGAAGGGGATAATGAGCCCCTGGATCCGGCCGCCGGCGACAGTGCTGGCGATGGTCAAGACGAAGACCCCTCGCCAAGCAATGAGTGTGGTGATGGGGAACAGGGTGCAAGCGACGGAGGTTCTCAGGATCCAGCCGGAAGCGACGATGGTGTAGACGAGCCGGATCCGAACGACGCTGGAAACAGCACACGCAAGTCGGCTGCTGCAGCCGGAGGTCACACTTCCGACGGCGAGCCTGACCCAACGCCCGAACAGATCAAGGCCTTGAAACAGCTTTTGGCGGCCGACGAAGGGGAATTTGGCGTGGTTGACCTTGGGACCGAGCTTGATCAAGAAATGGAAAAAGCGGGAATTGCGGCCCCCGATAACGCGAGCTACTCACGGGGGGCCGGCGATGTGTTTTCTCCTGAAGCCAGCAAGCTTGCGGAGAACCCCGACATGGCGCTTGCAATACGGGCTCGGTCGAGGAGTACCACAACCATGCTGGGTGCGCAGCTCGAAGGAGCGCTTCAGGCTCGCGTGGATGAGTGCTCTTACACCTCGATCTCTGGCCGGCGCCTGGCGACTTCGAAGCTGCCTGGCGTTCTTGCTGGTCGGTTCGACGTCTTCCGGCATCGTGAGGAGAATGAAAAGCTCAGTACCGCGGTTGGCGTGTTTCTGGATATTTCAGGATCGATGTCCGACACGCTCTCGGACGGAAAGCAGGCCATCCATGTCGCCGAAGAATCCGCATGGGCGGTGGGCGACGTCCTCAGCCGATTCGATGTTCCCTTCGGGCTGTTCGCTTTTGGTGAACGGGTCACACCGATCAAGACCTTCGGTGAATCCTGGCGCAAAGCATCTCTCCAGTATTGGAACTCGCTTGAAGGCAGTACCGTCACACACCAAGCGGTGCGTTATGGGATCGGGGAGATGATGCCTGTCGAGGCTGAACGGAAGCTCATGCTCGTGATCACCGATGGCGTTCCGTCATGCTGCACGACGACGGCCGCGGACATCCGGGAAGCACAGCGAGCCGGGATCGAGGTTGCAATTTTGTTTGTTGCGAAGGAAGAGCCAACCGACCTCATCGAGGAACTGGCCCGCTTAGGAACCAGAATACGACCGCAGCGCGTCGACTCCGGTGAGAATCTAGCCAATCAAATTTTTCGCGCTGTGGAAGGAGCCTTTTGAGACTGTTTTGTACCGCGCCCAGGGAGACCCCCTGGGCGCTTTTTCATCTGTGCCGCGGCGCAAGACAAGTGACCACCATACGGCCATGAGAGTGCTCCAACCGTGCGTTACCCGCATTAGGCACCACTTGCCCCTTGACCGCTGCCGAGGCGCGCGTTGTTGCGGTCTGTGTGTCCGGGATTCCCTGCCTTGTCGCCGTCCGTGTCAGCCTTGGTCATGCGTCTATGGTCTGGGCTGTGGGTCACCTTGCTGCGAACCTACCAAGCTCGACGTTGGATCTTGCAAATCAGGGCGTGAGCAACCTGGTCTGCGCTCTCTATGCGCGCAGCCGGCGCACAACGGTTATGCGCGCGCTCAAACGCCCGCAATTTTCGCATGAATCCTCGAACCGTTGTTTCGGAATCGGTGCCATCAACAGCACCGCAATGGCTGCACCGAAAGCATGCCGGGAATGCGGCAATCCTAACCGGGTTCCACGGCGCGAGCTTCATTGCAGTTCCTGCCGTACAGTGTTCACCGTTTGGTCTTCCGAAATGAGACGGGCATTGTGCATGCCATGAGCAATTCACCAGGCGCCAGCCAACTCAGCTTGATTGAGATGGATGGTTCTCACGCTACCGTCGTTACTTGCCATCTTCAAAATTGGTTGCATCGTCTTCGGTAGGCGTCTGTACCAATGCAAACAGACATTGACCAGATCTCCGCCCGAAGGCCTGCGCAAAAAATTCGCCATCATCTCGGCTTCCAGAGCAGAGTTCCTCTGTAAGAAGAAATCACCCTCCTTATCGAGAACGTAGGGTGACGACGACGCCTCTGCCAACGGCTTTTGAAACATGCGGCGAGGCACGCGCTCACTGCGCCCTCCGGAAGCGACAGACTCTTGGAAAAGGGGCGCCATGAGATCGATCGCGATACCATCGCTTTCGATCCAGCAATGGAATGCCTCCATGTCACTCGCGACCCCATCGTCGAAAAGACGGCCGAATGCGATCGTAAAGCCCGTCGCATCATCTACTCGGTAGAAGGCTGCGCCGGCGACTGGGCGCGCGGGCCGCTTGTGTACCTGCTCGATCAGAAATGCGCCCGCAACGGAAAAGAAGATGCAAGCGTTCGGGGTCTTGGCATCGATACTATTGAGGACGGAGGCAATGACGCGAAACATTCGCTGATAGTCGGCAAATGTAATGACATGACGATTTCTCAATGCGGTAGCACCGGCATTTGGTTTACGGCGCATGATGAGGGGTTGGGATCTTCATCTGAGATATCATGGCAGCGAGTCGCGCCAGATCTTGGTCCATCGTCTTTCTCGACCAGCGCAAGCCTTGAAAAACGCTCGTACCTCCACTGACCCTGTAGTCGTGCGGCTCGATGTGATACTGCATCGTCCCGTCATCCTGAAACCGTGCGCGCATCCACCAACAGTATTGCAGACTGCCATCGCCGTGCCCAGGGCCAAGCAGCCGATGAATCTTGAAAGCCACATCGGGCGGCGCGCAAAATGTTACGAAGGGATGGGCAGATCTGTTAGGGTGTCCATGGCAGGAATAGAGGGTGCTTACGCTCGGAATAGCGTTCAACGCATCGCAAAGCGGTTGAACGGCGGGCTCGATCGATCTTGGTTGCACTACAGGGGCAATGCCGGATTTCCAATAAGATCTCGATCGTGCGGCAAAAAACACTGGCGCTGAAAGCGTCAGATAGGCGATCACGCCGGCGATGACATACGAGCGCCCATAGTCATCGCTGCTTGCCTCGTAGATAGCCGTCAGAAGACCGGCAACCAATGCCAGCGCCCCAGCCCAATACATCACCACCTTCCAACCCGGCGCACCGGCAAAGCGCCCTCGAGCAACTTCACTGCCCTGCCGTCTTGCGACGAACCAGGCGTGGCAATCCGTGATGTGCTGCCAAAAAGCGCCCGTTAAGACGGCGCCGGCGATCGCCAGCATCGCAATGTCGTTGGTCATTCAGACGTGACGGAGATGGATTTGCGATCGATGATCTCGCCCGCGTCGAGTTTGGCGCAAATCTCCCGCGCCTTCTCATAAACCTTTTGTGCGTCCCGGACGAAACCCTTGACCCGTACCAGGACTGCGGAGCGCTTCAATCCCTTACCGCCGGACTTGGGGATCCATTGGAAGACGCCTACGGAGAAACCTATCTGGCTGCTCCACGCCCTCGGCGCAGTCGGTGCGCAGGAACCATCAAAGCCGTGCTTGTGGGCCTGGGGCACCGGGTTCTGCATGCTAAGGTCCATGGCTGACTTGTCGGAGTCCAGCGTCATCATCGCCGGCCCCAAGGCAATACGCCAAGCCCATGCCTGGGCGTTCGATTCCGGTTTGTTGTTGATGGTCATCAAGTTTCCCTTCTTTTCCTATGCCGCTTTGCGTATTACTTCGGTGACGCCGTAGGCCCACTTTGCGCCATAATCAACTGAACCGCTTGCGTAGCGCTCAGCGCTCACAACGTCGTCAATGGAGGGTACGCGAAGCCCGAGTTTTTGCGCCTGGTGCACAGCCTCTCGATACACCGCATCACGCTCGGCCGCCTGCCACTCCTCGACGCTGCGACCTTGTCGCTTTGCAGCCTCAGTTTGGAATGCGTCATAGATGCTTTTCGCGGGCTCGTGCCGTGGTTGAAAAATGTCTCGCATGTCTCTATCCTTTTCCGCGGAGCACCGCACAGTGGCAACGGTCAGAGATATTGCTGCCATTGTCATGGCACTCTTTTCCTATGCGTTATGCAGCTTGTCACGCTCGTCGGCGAGCAGCCGGCACACCGCCCAAAACGCCTTTGCCGCCGGGGTGTAGCGCGCTTCTGGTGCATTCACCGCACCGAATCGTATCAATGTTTCCGCCTCGTCCATCAGTAACAGCGCTTGATGCGCCCAGTTATTCAGGGCGTAGTTCGGTTTCTGTTCGTCAGCCGGCATGATGCGTTCTTTTCCGTTCAGTCTTGGGCAGGCAAACCTGCGACCGTATCGCGGACCAAATGGCCACGTTCATCGGAAAACGCCAGTTGCAGCCCGGCACGCGCCTTGATATTCACCATCTGATAGAGGCGGATAGCCTGAGCCAACGCTTGGTCAGTGGTCATGCCCATTGCCGCTGCCTCTTCGGCGAGAACGGATAAATGGGAATCCGGCAACTTGAAGGTTCTTTCGGTTGTATTCATGTCTTTTCAGTGACTTTACCTGGGAGCATTCAGATCACCACCACTTGCTCTGGCTAGAGGTCATCGCGGAACTCGGGGACGAACTAATTGAAGTACGGCAAGAACTAGCAGGGGAGGAAATATGGCCACATCAATACCCAGAAGGGTAACAGGCGAGAGATCAGCAGTCAGAAAGGCACGGATCGCGGCAATATAGGTTATTGTGGCTAAGAGCTCTAGAGAACCATGGGGGTTGCCGGTCTTGACGGCAACCATTAGTGGAACCCAGGCCAGGAAAGTAGCGCATAGGGTTAATGCGATGAACCAATTTTGCCGAGTTACAGCCAGCAAATAGGTCTCCCTTTCCCCAGCGATTTGCATTGGACTTTCTGGTGTGAAAAGCGAACTGGTCCGAAGACACACATTATCAGGACCGGGGAGGCTAATATTCCCTCCATCGGCCATATTGATATCGGCCTTCGAATGCAAGTAGAGAACTTGGCGGTCGAAAGGAAATCTGTCTCGGTTAAGTTTGTAAAAGTTTTCACCTACCGCAGAAAACTCTGCATATTGCACGACACCTGGCGCAACCTGGAACGCCTCCACCGTAAGCCTAGATGATCCAGACCACTTTGTCGGCTGCCCAGAATCAATGAACGTGCTACCGATCTCCATGGTTGCTGTTGGTGCGAGTTGTTTTGTGAGCACTCTGGACTCATAGCTTAGTCGTACGGTTGAGTGCCCCGTTCCGTCAATGTGAGAGACCTCTGTAAGTAAGCCTTCACGGTCTGAGCTGCAACGAATATTTGAGGACGTATCTGTTAGCAGCCAAAGCACTATGGCACACAGCCCCGACAGAATAATCGCGGCGGCGAGTCCGTATGCCAAGAGGCCTATCGTGGTGCGGAGCATAGTATTCTTGTCATGCTCCGTGCACAAAGCAGCTAAATGGCGCTTCAAGCACATCGCTCGAAGAATGATGCCTGCAATCGCGCGCTTTTGTTTGATTGTGGCTACTCCGTTATCCGATTCCAGTGACTCAGTAGTTCAGTCTCGCTCCGCAGAACGGTGACCGTTGATCATAAGCTGATCCAATTCTGCCGGTGACGAATCGCGATAGGTCATCAGAATCTCCGGTGGATATGCAGCCTGATATCGCGCATATCGCTAGTGAAACGAGAAAATATTGGAGCATGAGCGTCATTTCCTATGCGGTTTTCGGCATTCGAGCGCGAGAAAGATTGCGTGCCACGGCCAGGGACGCTCCCAGGCTGAGAGAGCCGGCGCTGACCGTGGATAGCAAGCCGTCCAGAATCATCGCCGGCCCCAAGGCAATACGCCAAGCCCATGCCTGGGCGTTCGATTCCGGTTTGTTGTTGATGGTCATCAAGTTTCCCTTCTTTTGCTAGTGATCAGCCCAGGTTATAAGTAATCGGTGAGGTGGCATAGGACACGTAGAGGGGATGTTTCGGACTTCCATCGGCATTTTGACCGAGGCAGTAAGGCGTAACTCCGGCCTCCCGCAAGATGGCGACAACGTGGCACGCCCGCTCCACATGGGTCCCATGTGTTCCCCACGCGCAGAGCACCATCCCGGCATCTTTGACGGCATCAAGGATCGCGGCGTCGTTCTCGGGGCCGACCGGATCATCGATTTCGTATAGAGCCGCAGGATCGGTGCTGACAAGAGCGAAGATGTTGGTGACGTGAAGCCCCCCATACCCCATCGCCATCACCCGCCGCTGGCATCTCTCCACGGTCGGGTCGTTCTGTTCGGCATTCGCAATGGATGGGTTCAGCATCACCATGACCAGCGGCAGCTTCTGTTTGTCCCATATTCGCCAGAGACGGTAGCGATAGCGTTTGCAGCCTGAAAAAATCGCGCCTGAGTTGGAGAACAGATCGTTGAGCCCGCCCATGGTTAACCGAAAGTCTTTTTCGGCCTAGTCAGATAGACCGGTGCAACCATCACCGGCCCAGAGGTTCTTGGCGACAAATTGGACGATCGATAGATCCGTGTCGAATTCCAAAGGGTGATCCGGCGTGAGATCATTGATGAATGTCCGCTGTGCGATCTCTCTGCACAGATCGGCGCGATTAAAATCCGACTTTACGGTGAGATTGTCGTACATCACCGCGCCAAGCAGATTCTTCGCCGCCTTGTCGAATCGGTCCTTACTAAAGGACATGTTCCCCCCCCTTTTTTCCTTGTCAGTCAGTGTTGCGTTTCTTGGCACTCAACGCCGAAGAGTTCCAACGCATAATTGAGGTCGCCGCCAACCATAGCCGAAATCTCATCGTCGCCGCGCATGTGCGCCGCAGCCAAACGATGGTTACCGTCCAACACAGGCCAATCAACATAGCAGCGCATTGCCGGAACGCCTACGTCAACCTCAATAGAATCTCCCCATCCATTCTCCACGAGGAAGGCAATTCGTCCGGCATGCATCTCTGCCGTCGCGTCATGTCCCACAGGAGAAGGGTAGAGCCAACGATTCTTCAAGCACTCGCGGACCATCTTCTTCGTGACTCGGCCGGCGTCCCACGGCGATGTTCGCAGCGGGTTGCAAAGTTTTAGTACCTTTGCGGTTGGCAGTAATACAGGCATGGGGTCTTTTCCTTCAGCAGTTCAGGTTCACGCCAAGCATCTCGCGATCCATGACGGATAGCTCGCCCGCACCCTTCATGATTTTGCGCAACTCAGTGACCCCGCCGGCAATCCCGGTCACAGAAGCCACCACTTGGAGCCTGCCCTTGCGGTCTTCATCACGGAGCGCGGCGCGAATCTTGTCGTCGGTCTTAGGGTCGGTAATGTCTAGCATCATGGTTCTCTTTTCCTTGGTGTTAGAGCTACTCAATCGTCCAACTCGACAGGAGTACCCCACCGAGCCGATGCTGCCTTCTTCGCTATCTCGCGCTTGCGCTCCGCACTCAAGGCTGCATCGCGAGCCTTCCCACCTTTAAGTCCCCCAAGGCGGCCGAGCGCCACGGCGGCGAGATTCTTGGCAGGCGCTGGCATTTGTTTGGTACGCGGATTGGTCGCTTGCAACACGATACTGGCCGCCAGTTGGTTCAAGTCTTTACGGCCAGGAGCACTCTCTTGATCACCCGGCGCCTGCCATGCCTTCCAGCGATAGGTTCGCATCTGGCCCGCGACGATAGCCTCCATCTCGCCATCACGCACCATGTCTTCGCACACAGCCACGATCTCGTCCAATGGTAGCCTCGGCTTGGATTGCCGGGTAAAAATCATGTTGGCACTAATGGCCCGTGCCGGTGCTGTGGGGATAGCCTCACAGGTATTGGCAACCATGGCGCCAGGATCGCGGTGGCGTGTCACGTTCTTTTCCTGGTTATTCGTCACGCCACAGCAACTGGGTACCGGCCGCTTGCGTCTTCACAAGAACGCCATAACGCCAGCGACCGCCCTCAAAGGAGCGGTGCTGCACAGTACCTTCCGACCCGCTCACCAAGAGCACGTCTCCATGCTCATGCTTGGGCGCCGGGTGACTTCCGCGATAGACCATCTTCATAGTGTTCTTGTCCCGTTGAGGTGCTGATTCAGTATCTAAAATGTTGCCTGACGTGCAAGTGGTATTCTGAGTTTTATCCTGGGTGGTTGGATAGAGATTCGATGGTTTGCTACGGCCGCCGTTGTGCCGGCAATCCGACAGCCTCGTCATCGTTCGCGGCGCAGGTAGCAATCGCGTCATCGCGTGCGAGCGCATTGACATCATCAGCACTAAGCCGAGCGCCAGTCCCCCGCCGCCACGCCCGCATAATCTTCTGATGTGGGGTCGGCGTGTGCCGGACAACGTGGACGGCAACGTCGGGGTGTGTTTCTTTACTCACCGATCTTCCCCTTTTCCGTGTCAGTAAATCGTCGTCAGGTCAAGCTCACTGAGCGACC
>Ga0172380_10005553_pt1 | contig 15223 bp, 15 predicted proteins | sample Leawe162metaG_FD_119747 | JGI IMG/M metagenome (GOLD analysis project Ga0172380, IMG submission 119747) | Leachate microbial communities from a municipal landfill in Southern Ontario, Canada - Leachate well 162 metaG | ecosystem: Engineered > Solid waste > Landfill > Unclassified | place...
ATGAAATTACAACAATAGATAAGGATGTATTGACTAATATATCCGCAAATGAAGTTCACAATACTTTAAATAAATGGATGTTAGTCGATGGCTTCGATGTAGTGCTTGATACTATAAAAAGTCATGGACTGTGGATGGTGAACGAAAAAAATGGAGATGAGTATTTAGATTTTTTCTCGTTCTTTGCATCTTCTCCTATTGGTTTAAATCATCCAAAACTTTTCGATAAAGAATTTAGAGGGCAATTAGAAAATGCAGCACGGATAAAACCATCTAATTCAGATATCTATTCAGTGGAGATGGCTAAGTTCGTAGATACATTTGCAAGAGTAGCAAAACCTGATTACATGAAACATCTTTTTTTTATTGATGGCGGTGCTTTGGCAGTTGAAAATGCACTCAAAGCAGCTTTTGATTGGAAAGTAAGAAAGAATTTTCAAAAAGGTTACAAAGAAGAAAAAGGACAGATGGTAATTCACTTTAAGGAAGCTTTCCATGGAAGATCCGGCTATACAATGTCCTTAACAAATACAGACCCGGCAAAAATTAATTATTATCCTAAGTTCAATTGGCCTCGTATAACTAATCCAAAAATTAAATTCCCTCTAAGCGATAACTTAAAATATGTTAAGAAAGCAGAAGAAGATGCAATTAATCAAATTTACGATGCAATTAAAATGTATCCTGATGAAATTGCTGCTTTGATAATTGAGCCAATTCAATGCGAAGGTGGAGATAATTATTTCAGAAAAGAATTTTTGCAAAAACTTCGAGATATTACTTTAGATAAAGACATAATGTATATATTTGATGAAGTTCAAACAGGTATTGGAATGACCGGTAAAATGTGGGCTTTCGAGCATTATACAGAGCCGGATATGATTGCATTTGGTAAAAAAGTTCAAATATGCGGCTTTATGTCATCAAATAGAATAGACGAAGTGGATGATAATGTATTCCATAAATCAAGCAGAATAAATTCTACTTGGGGCGGTAATCTTGTCGATATGGTTCGATCAAGAAAAATCTTTGAAATTATCGAAGAAGATGATTTAGTAAATAACTCCAGAATTCAAGGTAACTATTTACTTGGGCAATTAAGAAATCTTGAAATGGATTTCCCAAATGTAATTTCTCAATCGAGGGGACTCGGCTTATTAGCTGCATTTGATCTCCCTTCACGCCAAGCTCGTAAATCATTCTTAAATAAACTTTATGAAAATAAACTTATTATGCTGGGTTGCGGTGATGTAAGCGTAAGATTCAGACCATCATTAACTGTAACAAAAGAAGAGATTGATTTAGCAATTGATATAATTAGGAAATCTTTAGGCGAATTAAACATTCAATGATTGAAAGTGGAAAAATATTTGTAATTGCCACACCAATTGGAAATCTGGGAGATATTTCGGAAAGAGCTATCAATACACTTTCCGAGGTCGATTTTATTTTATGCGAAGATACAAGAGTTAGTAAAGTTTTACTCATTGCTAAAAGTATTCCTTTTAAGGGATTAATTTCATTTAATGCATTTACTGAATCTAAGAAAAGTAAATCTATATTGGAAAGAATAAAAAATGGTGAGAACTGCGCAATTATTAGCGATGCAGGCACTCCATGTATTTCCGATCCCGGTGAATTTTTCATAAGATTATCACATAATAATGATATTCCCATAGTTGGTATTCCCGGTCCCAATGCTGCAATTATGGCTTTAAGTATGTCAGGCTTACCATCGAGTTCATTTATTTTTGATGGTTTTCTTCCACAAAAAAAAGGAAGACAGAAAAAGCTTACATCTCTATCAACTGAAGAAAGAACAATTATTTTGTACGAATCCCCCTACCGTATTAATAAATTGATAGAAGAACTAAATAATTATATGCCTGAACGATATTTGATGGTATTTAGAGAGTTGACTAAGAAATTTGAGGAGTACTGGTTTGGTACTCCTCAAACTATTATTGAATCGTTGCCTGACAGAACTATTAAAGGAGAATTTGTTGTAGTTATTTCTCCTTTAGGTTGGAATCCGGATTACTCAGAATCGTAAGTTATCAAAGATTTTAAATCATAATTTTTAAATTTTTCTCTTCCATTCAAAAAAGTTAATTCAATTATAAAACTAATTTGAGAAATCTTTGCACCTAATTGCTCTACTAATTTACAGGCTGCAAACATAGTACCTCCGGTAGCTAAAAGATCATCATGAAGGAGTACGATATCATCTTTTGATATTGAATCCGTGTGCATCTCAATTGTATCCGTTCCGTATTCCAATACATAAGATTCACTTACTTTAATATAAGGAAGCTTTCCCGGCTTTCTAATCGGAATAAAACCTGCATTTAATTTTGAGGCAAGAGCTCCGCCAAGTATAAAGCCTCTTGATTCAATACCTACTACTTTAGTTATACCTTTGTCTTTTGAAAATTCATAAAGCTGTTCCAATGCTTCATTAAAAGCTACTGGATCTTTTAACAAAGTTGTGATATCTCTAAACATTATCCCTTCTTTGGGGAAATTTGGGACGTTTCTAATAGCTGATTTTAATTCCATTTATCAACTCCGATTATTTATTGCTTAAGTATTCTTTAAATCTATCTATGTTAAATGTATTTATCACTAAATCTTTTGGATAAGAAACTTTTCGAGCCAACTTAATTCCATATTTATAACTCAATATTCCCTCTTTACGATGTGCATCAGGATCAATAGCCAGAAAACAACCTTTATCCATCGCATAATACAATTCTTTCCAATCTAAGTCTAATCTTGAAGGAGTTGAATTTAATTCTATTGCAACACTATTTGCAACGCATGCATCTATTACTTTTCTTAAATCAACTTTATATCCATCTCTATTCAATAATATTCTTCCCGTAGGATGTGCTAAAAGTCGAGTATATGGATTTTCTATTGCCTTAATAATCCTACTCGTCATAACATCTTCATCAAGGTTAAAAATAGAATGTATAGATGCAATTACAAAATCAAATTCTTTCAATATTTCCGAATCGTAATCTAAAGAACCATCTTTTAAAATATCCGACTCAATTCCTTGAAATATATTTTCAGTCAAACTTTTTCGGAGAGTGAGAATTTCTTCCCTTTGCTTTTTGATTCTATCTTCTTTCAATCCATTAGCATAAAATGCTGACTTACTATGGTCACTCACAACAAAATACTCGATACCATTATCTAATCCGAACCGAACCATTTCTTCAATTGAATTTAATCCGTCCGAGTAAGTTGTATGGAAATGGATTAAACCTTTGTAATCTTTTTCATCAATAATTTCCTTTGTAGGAGCTTTCCTTTCAATATTCTCTTTTTCTCTATATTCAGGATTTAAGAAGTGTTCGTATGTTTTCTCTAATATTTCTCTTTCTGAATCAAAATCATCCTTTAAATAATTAATAATTTGTTCCGTAAACGCATCGCTACCAGTTGTAATAAATAGCTGTTTTTGAAAATCATTTTTTTTAGAAGAATGTAAAATTACAGGGACAGCATAAGAATATATCTCATAATCATTACCATTTTTTTCAATATCAAACGAATTGAGAAATACATTCTCTACATTATCATCAATGAACGAAACAACAAATTCAATTTTATCAAAAGTAGTTTCTCCTCTACGAAAATCCCCTGTTACCGAAAATTCTTTTATTCCTTTTAAAGCTGCTAATTTTTCTGATATTTCTTTTACTATAATTTCTGCATGATTAATAAGAATAAAGCTTTTATTCGATTTTATTTTCTCGATTTGCTGTAATATATTTTCTGCACTTTTTTTTGTAAAACCTTTTACTTCGGTTAATTGCCCTTCTTTGCAGATTTTTTCTAACTCGTTTAATCCGGAAAGTTGAAAATACTCATAAATTGCTTTAACTTTTTTTACACCAAGACCTTTTATAGCAAAAAGCTCAAAAAGAGATGCAGGATACTTAGATTTTATTTTTTCAAAGTCTTGGATGTAGCCATTTTCGTAAAACTCTTTCATGGCAGAATAAATCCCTTTGCCAATTCCTTTTACTTCCATTATTGATTCATCATCAATTCTTTTTTCAATGTCAGGGATTTGAGAAAGTACTCTTGCACCTGATCTGAAAGCATTTATTTTGAATTGATTTTCTCCATCGAATTCCATTAAATCCGCATAACTTTCTAATGCATCAAGTAGTTGTTCATTAAATTCCATCTTTATTACCTTCTTCAATAGTTATTTGATGGACTTTTAATTCTTCTAGATACTTTAATAATATTTCTTCTACCGGTTCATATTCAATATATTTCATTAATTCTTGTCTTACTTTTGATGAATTATATAAACCTTTCAAATATCCCGAATAGTATTTGCGAAATGGAATTACAGCAGCTTTTGTTTCTTTTATTTCGAGCTGATATTTAAGATGTTTTAATGCTGTAAATATTCTTTCCTCGGCGGTTATTTCGGTAGTAATCTTGCCGGTTGTTAAAAGTTCTTTTGCATCTCTAAAAACCCAAGGATGATCAATTGCTCCACGAGCAATCATTACACCATCCGCACCTGTTTCTTCAAATGCTCTTGCAACATCTCCTCCTGTAAAAACACCACCATTAAGTACTACCGGAATCTTAACAATTTCCTTTACTTTTGGAATCCAACTCCAATCTGGTTCACCTGAATGCCCTTGACATCGCGTTCTGCAATGAATCGTTATTGCTTCTGCACCTGCATTTTCTACTATCTTTGCTACTTCTAAAATATTTATGGAACTATCATCCCATCCGATTCTTGTTTTTACTGTTACAGGTATCTTAACTGCCTTAACAATTTCTGAAACCATTTTCTCGAGATAATTCAAATCTTTTAATAGACCTGCACCTGCTCCGCGTGTAGCAATTTTCTTTACCCAGCAACCGGCATTGATATCAATAATATCAGGATTCTGGTCAGCAGAAATAATTGCAGCTTCGATCATTGGTTCGAGATTACCACCATAAATTTGAATACCCACAGGTCTTTCAGATTCGCTTATTAACATTTTTTTTCTTGTTTTCTGATTAGCCCTTATCAAGCCATCTGAATTTACAAATTCTGTATAAACTACATCTGCACCCAATTCTTTACATAACTTACGAAATCCGAGATCAGTAACATCCTCCATTGGTGCTAGAAGTAATGCTTTTCCTATATCTATATTTCTTACCTTGAACCTGCTCATTTATATTGCTTCTGTTGAATTAAAGAAAAAGAAAGTAGCTAAAAAAGTAAAAAAGGCAAAAAGAGAACCTGTAAGAAATGGTGCTTGATAACCAAGGTAGTGAAAAGAAAACCCGCCCCACACAGGACCTAAAACACGAGCCAAAGCCGAAAATGATTGATTAATCCCGAGTACACTTCCCTGTTCATAATCATGACTATATTTTGAAACCATGCTTAGTATTGTTGGTTGTAACACTCCTGTACCTACAGCTAAAATACCACCTGCAATTGCAACTCCTAAAAAATTCTGTCCGTAAGGAATTGCTGCTAATCCTATAATCATAAAAACAGTTCCAAATAAGATCATATTTCGGTCATTAAATATTTTTGCTAATTGCTTTATAAATCCACCTTGAATTATTGCACCAACTATTCCTATAATAGCAAATAATAATCCATTTTGCATATCAGAAAAATGATAATACTTATATCCTAAAATTGAAAAAGTACCGTAAATATTTGCCATAGAAAATACAATAACAAAAAATAATACAATTAAAAATCCTATATTTTTTCTCTTTAGTACCGAAAATGTAAATTTGAAATCGAATATTTTTGATCGAACTATCGTAGATACCGACTCGAAATTCCTCGATTCAGGCAGCTTAAAAAAAGCAAAAGTGAAAGCCATTAAAGAAAAAGCAGCACTTCCATAACCGGCAAAAGCATATCCATATTGTGATAGCAATGCTCCTATAACCGGGCCAAAAACAAACCCTAATCCAAACGCAGCTCCAATTAATCCCATTCCCTTGGCTCTTTCTTCCTTAGAAGTAATATCAGCTATATATGCTTGAGCAACTCCAATATTACTTCCACCTAAACCGCCTATAACCCTCGATATTGCTAAAATCCAAAAGCTTGTTGAGAAACTAAATATAATATATGATGTTGCGGTCATTAGCAATGAACCTAAAATAATCGGACGCCTTCCATATTTATCTGACATTTTACCAAACATAGGATTGAATATAAATTGCATAAAAGAGTATATAGCTACAATAATTCCAATTCCAAAATCAGAAATCCCTAATTCTTTACTCGCAAATGTTGGGAGTATTGGAATTAATAATCCAAATCCCATTAAATCTATAAATACGGTTAAAAAGATAATTGATAATGCTGCTTTTTTATTCATAATTTGATAATTCTTCTACTTTTTCAATAAGGGTTTTTGTGTCATGATATGATTCTTCTATTAAGGAACTATCACTCTTAGATACTAAGAATGATTCAGAATATTTATATTTTTTAAAATTGCTGGGCAATATAACAAATTCCTTTTTATTCCCGTTATTATATTTATGCACCCATGTCGGTATGTAATCAATTTTTGAAAGACTTATTTTGTTAGTGTGAGAATCTTTTGTAAGTTCAAAATTTAGTATAATACCTGTATCCGAATAACGCCATTTCTGATTTGAATAAAAGTTACCAAGTGAATATGCAACAAAACCAGAATCTAATTTTGATGAAGGACTTTTAAAAAATTCTATTGGCTGAATAACATGTGGATGACTGGCTAAGATTATATCAGCACCATACGAAATACTTCTTTTTACAATCTCTTTTTGAAAGTTGGAAGGTTTTCTCGAATACTCTTCCCCAAAATGGAAGTAAAGAATACAGATTTCAGCCTTTTTGCTCTTAGCGATTTTTATATCCCTTTTAATCTTATTTGTATCAATATAGCTTAGAGAATATTCTGAGTTGTCTTTTAACTTAAACCCATTTGTACCATAGGTATAAGCCAAAATAGAAAACTTGATACCATTTTTTTCAAATATAGAAACTGTGTCTTTAACCTTTTCAAAAGAACCAATAGGATTCATTTTATTAGAAACAATTTTTTCATTAGTATTCTTAAGACCGACTTCACCCCTGTCTAATGAATGATTATTAGTTGTAAATAAAATATCGAATCCAACTTTTGCTAATGCTTTAATATACTCTTCGGGGGAATTGAATGCTGGATATCCAGTATATTTATATTTTTTTCCTGCACTAATAGTTTCTAAGTTACCAATTGTAAAATCCGATTTACTTAAATATTTTTCTATTTCTCTATAAACAGGAACAAAATCGAATGAGTCTTCTTTTACTTCAGCATAATTGAATTGCACAGAATGGCACATTAAATCGCCGACTACTGAAAAAGATACCGATGTATTTAATTGGTTTGATTCTTTCGTATCCTTCTGTGGTAAGGTATCTTGACTAAGAATAAGCGAAAGGAAAAGCAGTATTATTACTTTCATAAAAAAAGAGACCGGAATCATCCGGTCTTATAAAATAAATCTATTAAGAATTTTCAGTTTTTCTTTTAGTTTTTACGTCCTGAATTTCATTACGCATATCTTGAGCTAATTTTTTCAATTCGCTCAATCCTTTTCTTAATCTTGTACCTGCTGCAGCTTGTTCTTTTTCATAAAATTTTGTTACATCTACTTCTAATGATTTTACAAATTCAACTAACTGTGAATATTTTTCGTTCATTTTTGCCTCCAATTAATTATTATTTAATTTTAATTTACTGCTAAATTTTCCAAAATAATTTCTGCTAAATCTTTAACCTCTATATCATCTGCTTTATTTAGAGTAGACAGCCCGTCATTTATCATTGTCATGCAAAACGGGCATGAAAGAGAAACAATACCTGCACCCGAATCAATAATTTCTTTACTTCGATTTATATTAATTCTCTCACCTTCATTCTCTTCCATAAACATTCTGCCCCCACCAGCACCACAGCAAAATCCTTTTTCTTTATTTCTATCCAATTCTATGAACTTATCTTTTTCAGTAATCGCCTTAATTAAATCCCGCGGTTCATCATAAATAGAATTATACCTTCCAAGATAACAAGAATCGTGAAATGTAACAACTTTATCGATAGAATTTTCTTTAAGTTTAATTATTCCTTTTGAAACTAATTCTTTCAAAAATTGAGTATGATGAAGGACTTCATATTCAGCACCGAATTTCGGATATTCATTTGAAATAGAATTAAAACAATGTGGACACGTAGTTACTATCTTTTTTATATTATATTGCTTCAATGTATTTATGTTGTCCGTAATCATAGATTGTGCTAAGTATTCATTACCCAATCTTCTGGCAGTATCACCATTACATTTTTCTTCACTACCCAAAATTCTAAAATCAATATTTGCGGACTTCATTATTGAAGCAAATGCTTTAGTTACTTTCATATTTCTCGTATCAAATGAGCCTGAACAACCGACCCAGAATAATAAGTCGCATTCTTGATCCTCGGCATAAGTTTTAATTTCTAAACCTTCTGCCCAAGCTCCCCTATCGTTCTGATCAAATCCCCATGGGTTCTGATTAACTTCAAGATTTTTGAAAACATTGTTTAATTCAGTTGGAAATTGCGATTCAGATAAAACAAGATTCCTTCTTAAATCTACTATTGTATCTACATGCTCAATCATAACAGGACATTCATATACACAAGCGTTACAAGTTGTACATGCCCATAATTCTTCAGCTGTAATATAATTATTAAGAAGAATATTTTCTTTTACCGGTTCAACCAACCGTTTTCTTATATCAGTTATGATTTTCTTAGGTGAAAGTAATTTACCTGTATTATTAGCTGGACAAGCTGCCGTACATCTTCCACATTCAGTACAAGAATAACCATCTAAATTTTGTTTCCAAGTCAATTCATTAACATCGGAAGCACCAAATAATGGTTCATCTTCTTCAAAATTAATTGAAGCTAAAGCATACTTATCTTTTACATCGATTCTTCCAAAAAATATATTCGGAATGGATGAAAATACATGAAAATGCTTTGAAAAAGGAAGGTAATTCATAAATCCAAGTATTAATACAATATGACTCCACCAAAAGATTTCAAATGCAATACCACTTGAATTAACAGCTGTTCCATATATCATTTTACTAATGTAAAATGATATAGGACGAAATTCATTGTTTGCTAAAACAAAATCATTCTTAGCAATGTGAGAAATATTCTGACCGAACATTGTGATAATAACAAAAGCAATTAATAATAGAATTATACCTGCATCAATATTCCCTTTTGGATTTCCTTGAAGGCGAGGAACTTTAATAACGTATCTTCTATAAGCAGCAAACGTAACAGCAACGAGAACAATAATTCCAAGAAAATCTTGAACTATCGTAATGGCAGAAAATAATATTCCGGTAAACGCAAGTGAAAATCCTTCAATATATCCCATTAATATCGATTCAATCACAGCTAAAATAAAAAGTACAAATCCCCAAAAAATAAAAAAGTGAATTAATCCCGGAATAGGATCATTCAATAATTTAGTTTGAGCAAAAGCTATTTTTAATACAGCTTTGATTCTTAATGGAATATTTTCTAATCGATTAGTATCCCTTCCTTTGCGAATATTTTTAATTATTCTTGAAATATTCCTGCCAAGAAATAAAAAAGCACTAAATAAAACTAATGTTAGAATAATTGATTTTATTAACATTATTTTTTCGGAAGTCTTGGATATTTTGCTCTTAATGAAAAATAAATGCTAATAGCAGCTGAAATTTTAATTACATCCCAAATAGAGAATATTAAAAGCCCTGACATAAATGATTGCGAAATATTACCGCCAAAGAAGACAGATAAGTATAAGGAACCAACAACAAGAATTAATACATTAGCTAAAACAATTGCAGCAATAACTGCAAATTTAGTATTGAATTTCTCAATTATATATCCTGTTAAAAAAGCAGCAAATGGAAATGATAATAAGTAACCGCCGGTTGGACCAAAAAATTTAACGAATCCACCAGTGAAGGCGGCAAATACCGGGATTCCGATAGCTCCAACCAATAGATATAATGCTTGGCTTGCTGCACCATTTTTGCTTCCTAAAAAGGCTCCTGAAAGAACGACTAATAAAGTCTGAAGTGTAAATGGAACTGGTTGAACTGGAACTGCAACCTGAGCCGATAAGAAAGTTAATACAGAAAAAGTAATAACCCAGAATGCAGTTGAACTTAAACTTTTTTCTAAGAATGATGATTTGCTTGCAACATTTTGTAACGAATTCATTTTATTCCTCAATTAATAAAAATTTCTTTTAAAAAATAATAAAGTTCTGCTTAATAAATACTCAAATTTTTCGTTGGTTTTAACGTGTGGATGAACCATATCGAAAGTGTGCCCAGTAGAGCTAATCTCTAAAAATTCTGTTGTCTCTTTGTTTGACCAATTATATAGTTCTTCAGCTTCTTCTATTTTAACTGCCAAATCTTGCTCACCGTGCCCTATAAATATAGGAATTTTTAAGGAATTAATTGCTTTTTTGATATTCAAAGATGAATTTTTGTTTGTTACTAAATCATCTAATAAACAAATTCCAAGACTCATAACCTGTTTAGTTCTATGGTTCAAAACTTCAAAAACTCCTTTCTTTCTCCATGCTTCCTTTTGCCGTTCAGAATAGCGGTCTAAATTAGAAACAGAAGCCCAAAGAGCAATAGAATTTAAATCATCTCTTTGGTATGCAGTTAGTAATGAAATTGCACCTCCTCTGCTATGCCCAATTAGACCGATTTTATCGGGAATTACACCATCAAAAAATCCATTCTTAGCAGCATTAATCAATTGATTTAACTCATTTATTTCTCTTGAAAAAGTGTTTTTAGAAAACTTTTCCAATTCGGTAAATTCTATTGAATTACCATTAACTCCATTATGAGAGAAATTAAATAAAATCGATGTAAATCCATTTTGAGCAAAATACTCTCCAAGATAAGGACCAAATCCCCAATCTTTAAATCCTTTAAAACCATGTACAAAAAATAGAAATTTATTTGATAATCCATTAGTCGCTGAATAAATAGTTATGTTTATTTCTTCTTTATCGTTTGTTATTAATTTATAATTCTTTCTCATATTACTAATATGTATATATGAAAAAGAAAAGTCAATATTGATTATAATGTAAGAAATAATAGCTACCATTGTTTTATTAAATTAATTATCTTGAGCTATAAGAAAAATGAGTAAATGAATAAACTACTTGTCATACCGTCAATTGATATAAAAAATGGAAAAACCGTTAGAGTAGTCCAAGGAATACCTGAATTAAATTCCACTGAATATGGAAATAACCCGATAGAAATGGCATTAATCTGGAGAGCAGAAAATGCTAAAGCTATTCATGTGGTTGATTTCGATGCGTCTGCCAATATTAGTAAAGAGAACTTAAAATTTATTCAACAGATTTGTGAAGCTGTTATAATACCGGTAGAGTTCGGCGGTGGCTTATCTACCTATGATGAAATAAAAGAGACCTTAGATGCGGGAGTATATCGAGTTGTTATTGGCTCTATGGCTTATGAGAATCCAAAAGAATTTCAAAAAGCATTAGACCAATTTTCTCCAACTAAAATTGTTGCAGCTATTGATGTAATTAATGATGAAGTAGTTATTCATGGAAGAAAAATTCATACCGGGATAAAACCATTAGACTTTGCTATTAAACTAAAAGAAATGGGTGTAACGAGATTTGCAGTTACCGATGTAATGCGAAATGGTATGCTAACCGGTCCAAATGTAGAACTTTCTAAAAAAATTGCAGTTACTACTGAATGTAAAGTAACACATTCAGGCGGAATTAGCGGATACAACGATTTAAGGAGATTAAAAGACGCTGCAGGTGATTTAATAGACTCAGTAATAATCGGAAGAGCACTTTACGAAAACAGGTTCCCATGCCAAAAAGTTTGGCGTGTTGCAGAATCTGGTCTTTTTAGTTGAGGAATTATGAATAAAAAAATCTATGAACCGCAAACATCGAGTTTTTGGTCTAACCTTTTCAAGAACCCAACCGAAATGGATGAACTTGAAGACATACTACTTTCCATGCCTCCTTTTAGAGAATTAAAAGAAAAACCTTTTTATGCTCTATTAGAACTTGTTCACAATAGAGCATACGAAGAAAATGAATATGTATTTTATCAAGGAGATCCGGGTATCGGATTGTACATAATTTTAGATGGAGAAATTTCTATTTCGCAACAATTTTCTTCAGGAAAGAAATTTGAAATTACTCAATTAACTAAAGGTGATTTCTTTGGAGAGGTTGCATTATTAGACGACGAAACTCGCTCCGCATCTGCAATTACTACAAGGAAATCTAAATTAGCAGTTATTTTTAAACCAGACCTCGATGAATATATGAATAAATACCCAAAAGACGGAGTTAAAATCCTTAGAGGTATTTCTCAAATTATTGCTAAAAGACTTCGGACAATGAACCAAGACTATTATAATATTTATACTTCAAATATAATTTTAACAAAGGAGGAGTTATGATTTCTAAAGTATTAGTGCCTATCGATTTCTCTGAATATTCCAAAAATGCTTTTAAATATTCGGTAGATTTTGTAAAGCAATTCGATGCCGAGCTTTTCCTAATATATGTAGTTGAACCAATTATTTATCCGGCAGATTTTAGTTTAGGACAAGTAGCAATTCCCTCTATCGATATAGATATGCAGAAAAAAGCAGAAGAAGAACTTGATTCTCTTGCCAAGCAGTTTATCAATAATAATCTGAATTATAAAGTTGTGATCAAAACCGGTAAACCATTCGTAGAAATAAACGAATATGCAAGAGAACAAGATATCGATATGATTATAATTGCTACTCATGGACATACAGGTGTAGAGCATCTGTTATTTGGTAGTACGGCAGAGAAAGTTGTAAGAAAAGCACCGTGTCCGGTGCTTACTCTACGTGAACCTATAAAAGGATTTTCTTACAAAAATTAATGCATATGAGGGTTAGCCGGCGCAGGTGAATTGATTCTTTCTAAAGCCGCTTGTGCCATTTTGGCTATATCTGTTTTTGGATGCTTTTTTATTAGGGATTGGTACAAAGTTTTTGCTTTATCTACATTGCCTTTCCCTTCTTCTAACACAGCTATATTAAATTGAGATTCAAGACTTCCATTCGTTAGTTTAAATACCTGGTTATTATAACTTTCAGCTTTAGTAAAATTCTTTTGCACATACTCCATATATGTTAATGCTTGAAGAATATCTACTCTATTTGGTCCTTTAACTAAAATTTTCTCTAATAAAGAGATTGCTTTTTCTTTCTGATGACCTATGGCATAGTATGAAGATAATTTTTTCATTTTAAGAGTATCGTTAGGATTAGCTTCAACTTCTCTTTCTAATTGTTGGAGCTTTTGCATAGAAGATTTATCGACATTATCCTTTGAAGGCATTTTCCCTCTCATCGATTGATGCATTGCATCATCTGGAGCTCCTGAGTTTGAAGTTCCCGCCGGATTTTCACTTGTAAAAATATTAGAACTAAATATTGCTATTACAATTGCTGCAACTATAATAACTATTCCATATATGTAAATTGGTTTTAGCTTCATCTTTTCCCTATAATTAAGATTTTATTAAGACAATTGGATAATATATATTTTTTTCAAAATTTAATTAAGAAATCTAATACAATTTTTTCATTTTATTCTCATAGTAGTAAGAAATATATGAGATTTTGGCGGTAGATAAATTTTTATTTCCTGATTTGAAGGAGAAATTGTAAGTACTTTTTTCTCTATATCCGAAATAGATTCATTAACGTTTTCTTCTGACATTGTTATATAATATAATTTCTGGTTTAATATATCTCCTTTCAAATAGAAATAATTCTCTGAAGCACTATTATTAACTACGCAAACCGAATATTCATCTTTATATAAAGCTGCGGTAGCTCTTAAATCAATTGAAGTGGGATTAATTTTTATAATTTTTGCACCATTGGGAAAAAGTTTAGAAAAAAGTCCCCAAGTATAAAACCAAGGCCTAAGATTAAACTTATTTTCTTTGTTTTTCCAAGCACCCCATTGAAAATTAGCATGGCTATTATCATCTAACATCCAAGCAAGCACGGAATTTGCTCCTGAATTTAATGCTTGGCATCCATAATCTGCCATAAATTGTGCATACCCAAATGAATCAATATTTTGATTTATTTCAGCATTCTGACCGTCTCTCATTCCCGATTCGCTAATAAAAAGCATTTTGTCGCTATTTCCTGATTGCTGTTCCATTACTGATCGAAAATCTTTTACTTTATAATATATACCCCCTAATTCAAGTTCTTTTTTCCATTCATAAATATGAACGTCAAAAACATCTACTTTTGAACTTATTGAGTCTACACTTTTCTGAAACCACTCATCATTATTACTCTGCCCGGGTGCCATAAACTTGATTTTTGGAAATACTCCATTTTTCCGGAATCCATTTTGGAGATATTCAAAACCCCTTTTCCATCTTTCATAATCACCAACTTCATAATTTGGCTCATTTACAAAACCATAGTACTTAATGCATTTGTATTTTTTTTGATTTACCAAATAGTCCATATATTTTATAATCATATCAAGATACTTTGATTCATCAACCTTATTTAGTCCATTATGATTAAGCCATACTGGCTCAATCCCCCATTCTTGTATAATAACTGAAATATCATTTTGATCGCAATAATCTAAAATTTTGGTTAAATGATAAAATTCAGGACTATTTGTAGTAAAAATATCGTTCTCATCGAAAGCCCATTTAACCTGCATCATAGTTCTAATAATTTTAAAATTCATCCACTGTACTCGATCAAATATTAATTTGTAGTCGCTCTCACTAATATCCATATTATTATAGTTTCTTACATCCCACTCAAAACCAAGACCTTTAAAATTAATAGAGGCGATTTTTGTAGTATCAATATTTATAATAAAAGGGGAAGGCTCTTTTTTTACTATTTCAGTTGAGCAACCGCTTATCAATCCAAAAGACAAAATAAAAAAAGTAAGAAAACTAAATTTTCTTATCATATTTCTGAATCCTTTTCATTTTTTTTTAATCCTATATGTATAAATTACATAAAAAAGGGAAAATTATGACAGAGAAATTAACAAA
>Ga0172380_10005554_pt1 | contig 15221 bp, 14 predicted proteins | sample Leawe162metaG_FD_119747 | JGI IMG/M metagenome (GOLD analysis project Ga0172380, IMG submission 119747) | Leachate microbial communities from a municipal landfill in Southern Ontario, Canada - Leachate well 162 metaG | ecosystem: Engineered > Solid waste > Landfill > Unclassified | place...
GACGGGGTCTTTCACGATTCAACGGAGGCGTTCGGCCTTGTCCCGAAGGATGGTCGCTGGCTCTGCGGGCGCAGTCCGGTGGCTTGTGACTTCGATAGGGATGGGGATCAGGATTTGTATGTCGGGAATTATCGACTGCAGGAAAATCAGTTCTGGATCAATGGAAAATGGAAAATGGAAAATAGAACCAAAGACGCCGAGTTCCGTCTTCCATCTTCCATCTTCCATAATATGGCCGACTTCTATCAGATCGACGGCGACGAAGTCGAAGGTTGGTGGGGGCATACTATCGGGTGTCAGTGGGCAGACTTCGATACCGATGGAGATTTCGATCTGATCGCCTGCAATCTTGCGCATCCGAGGTATATAGGGTTCAGCAACAGGACGATGCTGTATAGGAATGATGTCGTTGAAATGGAAAATGGAACATGGAAAATGGAACATGGAACCAAGCCTGAAGAGCGAGGCTTCAAATCGAATCCATATAAATTTCACGTTCGAGAAGGTCGTGATAGTTCACCGGCTATTATCGATGAGGGAGATAATCCAAAGCCTAAAGCCCAAAGCCCAATGCCCTTCACCAACGTCCAGCGAGAATGGGGCATCAAATACGAAGAGTGCCACTCCGAGCCGGTCTTCGGCGATTTCGACAACGACGGCGACCTCGACCTCTTCATCACCTGCGTCTATCCCAACCGGCGGAGCTTCCTCTACGAGAACAAGGGCGACCACTTCAAGGACGTGACGTTCCTCTCGGGCGTCCGCATCTTCAACGGCTGGGGTTGCGCGACGAGTGATTATGACAATGACGGCAGACTCGACTTGGCCGCTTGCGAAGGCGGCAAGATCGAACTCTTCCACAATACCACTAAGAACTCGAACAACTGGCTTGAGGTTGCACCAGATCGGACTCCCGGCGGACACCTGTCACAGATCGGTGGGATTGTTGAGGTCATCGCCGAGGGGAAGAAATACATCCGCCAGTTCGAAGGCGGCAAAGGAGCAGGAAGCCAGAATTCGGGGACACTTCACTTCGGGCTGGGGAAGGCGAAGGCTTGCGAGTTGAGAGTCTTTAATTATGGCGAATCGTATTCTTACGACGGGATGAATGTTAATCAGAAGTTCGAGATTGGGAAATAGGGCGGATTGAAATCCGCCCTCCAAGAACAAGATCGCATAGCGGCAACTTAGCCGTAGGGTGAGGACACCCTACGGCAGAGGGTCCAATCCGCCATCCAAGAAGCTGAATTTCGTTCCGTCAGGTCTTGAACGAAGTGGAGACCTGCCGGAGCTTCTCTGCTTAGTGCTGGCAGACGGGGCGTCTGCCAGCAAAATTGCCTGAATGTTTCAAAGAATGCTATGAACCCTTGAGGCCAAAACCCAAAGAGTTGTCGGGAAGCGTTCGGGAGTCGCTCCAATGTTTGTATCTGCAAGCCAATTATACGATATTGGAGGATTGACTGGAATGATTCTTCGCACTACACCACGAAATCAGTCGTCCGAACCGGTCCGCGCCACTCACTAATGCGGCTGGGAACGCCTTCCATAATTACATTCACTGACTCCAGACCAAAGCTCATGAGCCAGAACGATACAAAAAATACGATACTTGCCGCTGCACCAAGCCTTGTCAAGAACGGCCTTATCAAAGCGCTCGTTAACGACGCACAATACAATGTCATCCATGCCCATACTCCGGCAGAGATTCTAAAGTTCGCCGGTCAGGATGCGCTGGATCTGGTGCTTGTCGATGACGATCCGGCGCTGATTTCACTGCCGGAACTGGTGACCCGCGTGAAGGGTAATAACGTCGATATACCGATTCTTGTTTTCAGGGAAGGCGTGGTCGGGTTAAACGACGACAAAATCTGGACACTTGGAATCGATGATTGTATTCTCAGGCCGGTAAGGGCGTCGGAGCTATTGCATCATGTGGGTCGCGCGCTTAACACCCGGCGACTCGGTCGTAGTTGCGAGGATCTACGCAAGGAAAACCAGCAACTCTACCAGCTTGCCACTACCGACGGCTTAACCCGCCTTGTCAACCGGCGATACTTCATGGAACGACTCAGCTCCGAATTTGCCCGCGTCAAACGCTTTCACGGCAGGCTTGGCTATCTGATCTGCGACATCGATCACTTCAAAGTGGTCAATGACACTTACGGCCACGGCGTTGGTGACCGGGTGTTGAAGCAGGTCTCTGCGATACTTGCAAGAACCGTTCGCCTGATCGACACCGCAGGAAGGTATGGCGGAGAAGAATTTGTACTGTTGTTACCGGAAACTGCCATCGACGGCGTGGTATTTGTCGGTGAAAAGATCCGTCGCTCCGTCGAAGATTTCAATTTCACGCCTGACGATCCCGCGGAATCGCCCGGACCGGCTCATATCACGGTCAGCATCGGCGCAGCGGCGTTCCCGGATGTAAAAGTCGAGACGCCTGAAGAGCTTTTGGAGCTTGCCGATCAAGCGTTATACCGCGCCAAGGAAGGGGGTCGAAACCGGGTCGAGAGAGCGATTCAGGACCCGGTGATGCCTGTCCGACGGTGAAGTAATAAATTACTGACCTGAGCACTCAGATGAAAAAGTCACCAAGCTCCTCTTAGAATCTACCATGAACACGCCCTACGGGCTATTTGCCAGTGCTCAAGCGTGAGCCGGCGAGGGGGCCAGGATTAGACTTTTCGACTGACTCATGACTCCGGTCGATTCAATGCCTCAGCTACACCACATCCCTTGAAGATACTAATCACCATCCACATCGATTGAGTTTCCGGAATTTCCTGATGATCGACACCGAACTTTACCAACTATATCTGCTAAATCTCGTTCGCCTGCACGCTTTTGACCACGTGATGCAGGACGGGGCGTTTGACGCCAATTCTTTCGAAACGCAATTCAGCGACTGGCAACAGGCACGCCTGAGAACGAAAACGCCTTCTTCGTATGCTTTCGATTCTGTCTGCAATTTCATCCTCGATACATTGATTGCCTCCGGCGGATGGGCCGTTCCTTCCTTCAGAGAGATTAAGGAACGCAAACTACCATCTGGTTCAGAATTTCAAGTTGTGGCTACCGGTGCTCAACTTGATCAGACCAGACTTGAACAGATCATTACAGCCTTGAGGAGCGAGATAGACTCGCCCGGGATCCGGGCTGACGATCAGCTCATCCACTCGTCTGCGCTCGCGATAAACTTCAGATCCAATGTCGTGATCCTCGGTGAAACCGGCACGGGTAAGCGACGTCTCGCCAGATTGATCCATCGCCTCGGAGCCGACTCCGAACAGCCTCTGATTTTCATCGGAGCAACCGACTTGACGCCTTCGACAGTTCAGAAGCGGGTCCGTTCGGGAGGGACTATCGTTATCATCGAGGCAGGTGAACTCGAGCCGGAAGTTCAGAACGCTCTTTGCCAAGCGTTAGTGGATACTTCACTTGACAAGCATGTGCAGATCGTAGCTACGGCATCTTCCGATCTTGGAGATTTGGTCGAAGGAGGAAAATTTCGACGCGATTTATTCTATCGATTGGCTCCGGTTTCCGTTTGCCTTCACCCGCTTCGGGAGCGATTAATCGACATGAGAATACTTGCAGAGTTTTTCATCAAGCGACATTGCGAAGCCAATCGTAACTTTACGGGCGAAATCCTCTCAACAGCCGCATTGCAGAAGCTTTCAGGGTATGACTGGCCCGGAAACCTCCATGAGCTTCAGGCGGTGCTCAGGCATGCGTTGCGAGTATGCCCTGACGACGCAATCGGTGCAGAGCATATCGATTTTTCGGCTCAACCCTTTTAGCGAAATTCATTAAGGCAGTACCAACGATGCATCCCTACTTTCTGACGCCACTTCTGGCAACCCTCGTCGCGTTTTCTCCGACACCGGACAGAGAATCAGTTTCGCTCGATATTTACAACCGTGATCTGGCAATGGTGCGGGAGGTGCGACTGCTTTCACTTCATGGGGTCGCTGCCTGCGAATTGCCGGGTATATCGGAAGGTATTTTCGGACATACTGCCAATATCAAACCTCTGAAGTATTCTGATAAAATCAAGACCTTGAGTTTGACTTATAAGTACGATCTTATCAGTCAGGAGAAGTTACTTCAAAGGTATCTCTTCCAATGGTTCAGCTTCACGGCAGATGAAGCCACCTATCAGGGACGGCTACTTGCGTTCGATGACGACCACTTTTTCCTTCAACCGGACACACTTGACAATCGGATACACGTAGTCGAACGGAACAAACTCGATGAGATGTTCTATCCCGGTTTTCCGGGCGATCTCTATTTCAGGCCGTTGTTAAAATGGGAAATCGAGACTTCTAAAGATCTGGATAATGTTCCCGTTGAAATATCGTACCTGACAACCGGTATTACCTGGATGTGCGATTACCGCGGCGAGATGATCGGTGAGGATTCGCTACTCCTTTCCGCCGGGTTTACAATTTCCAACGACCTGCAGATCCCATTTCCGAATGCGAAAGTTTCACTCGTTGTCGGTAAGCCGCACCGGTCGTCCGATCCGGAAGGAACATCCGGAGGTGACGAAGTATCGCTGCCAGGCAAGGGCTCCCGCACTGTGCCGACTGCAATTTCACCTGAAAAAGTAGGCGAGTTGTATCGGTATCAACTGGAGAAGCACGTCCACCTCGATGGTTTACAGACGATACAGATTCCTTTCTTCAACGATAAACGTATCAAAATAGAGAAGCGCTACTTCTTCCCGCACCTTCTCGAAGACCAGACGGTGGCGACGCAGATGCGCTTCGACCTGGCTTCGGCGATTTTTGGCGAAACGCCTTTACCGGAGGGCGACATCGGGCTTTTCAGACGCGATAAGGAAGGTTCACTGCTCTTTGTCGGACAAGACTTCATCCCGATTACTCCCTCCGGCGGGTCGGTGTACCTGACTATCGGGCAAGCAACTGATGTTACCGCGAGGCGGGTGCGGGTGGCGCAGAATCGTCCGACTCGAGACACCAGCGAAGAGACGTGGCAGATCGAGGTTGTCAACGGTAAACGGGAAGCCGTAACTGTTTGGGCGGAACAGCGGGTCTTTGGAATCTACACACTTGTCAAGGCGGAGGTGGACGGGAAGAGCGTCGCACCCAAGCAAGAGGAAACAGGAAGGCTGCTCCTCCCAATTTTGGCCCCTCCTCTTTCTATAGCAATCTTGACCCTGACCCTCTCGTATGGCTTTTGATGAGGTCGAGGAGGAAGGGGCGTCCCGACCTGTTGATCCGGAAAATGCCGTCAGGATGACGACGGTACATAACGCCACCATCCTGAGAAACCTGTTCCCACAGAGCACGCAGAGAAGGCACAGAGACCACAAAGATAATCCGTAGGGGCGCATCGCGATGCGCCCCTACGTGAAACGAATTATTCAAAGGAAAATCACGATGAACGCACGAACGCTTTGCCCGATGAATCGGGGAGCCACCGGTCCGGTTTTCGCGTTGGCGGTTGCGCTGGCGTTGGCGGGGGGGGTGGCGGTTGCTCAACCGGAAGTGGAATGGGAAAGGACTTACGATATGGGTAAGGAACGCGCCGAGTTGTGCAAGTCGGTGATCCAGATTCCGAACGGCGATTTTGTTCTGGCAGGCAAGAGTATCGGATTAGGTCTCTATGAAACGGAAGATGTCTTCTGCGTGCGCACCAACTCCGCGGGAGATTCGCTCTGGTCTAAGATTATTGACGGCGGAGGAACGGATGAGTGCTCTCAGGTGATCCACACATCAGCGGGGGGATTCGCTCTGGTGGGCGAGCGAGAAGTCTTGGAGCGAAGTGGCGACGTCTGGTTGTACCAGATGGAGATGGACGGACAGGGCGGTTTTCCGGCATTATTTGGAACTGAGAACTTCGATTACTGCGCTGCCGTAGTTGAAATAGCGGACGGCGGTTTCGCACTTGCCGGTGAGTGGGATCGTTCAAATGATTCTACCTCAAAAGGCTGTCTTATCAAAGTGAACTCTAATGGCGACGAGCTTTGGTCTCATATATATGGAGGCGAACGACGCAATTACTTTAATTCGATGGTTAAAACTGAAGATGGCGGATTTGTGCTGGCAGGAACCACTACTTCGTTGGGGGATGGCGGAGAAAATTTCTGGCTGGTGCGTGTTGATAGCCTCGGAGAAGAGCTGTGGTCAAAAGCATTTGGTGGAGAGCAGGATGAATATTGTGCCGAAGTGATTCAGACTGCAGACGGCGGATTCGCATTAGGTGGTCTCACCGAGTCCTTCGGTGCTGGAATTACGGACTTCTGGCTTGTCAAGACGAATGCAAATGGGGATTCGCTCTGGTCACGCACGTATGGCGGAGATGGTGAGGAATGGTGTGTGTCGCTTCTCAATACACCGGATGGTGGATTCGCGCTCGCCGGTATGACGGCATCGTTTGGCGAGCACGCTGGTGACTGGAATGGTTGGTTAGTTAGAACTGATGCAGTTGGAGATTCCATCTGGACTTCTTCAATCGGCAGTGAGTTCGACGATGACTTTGAGTCAATAATTCAGTTGGAAGACGGGAGTTATGTTCTCGGGGGAGAACAGACTACTTTCTGGGGACCCGGAGAGCTCGATTGGGGTATTGATTACTGGTTGGTCAAAACCACCCCCGACCCAGTCTCCGTCCCCGAGCCTGGTGTCACCCTTGAGCCTTCATCCCTCATCCTTTCCGCCTACCCGAACCCGTTCAATTCGATGGTGACGATACCGTTTTCGTTTGCCGCGATTAATCGCGGCAAACAGAGCCTCTCCATCTTCGATCCGCTGGGCAGAAGGGTGGCGGACTTTTCGCCCCGTTTGCCGCAATTAATTGCGGCAAACAGACACTCATTAACATGGAACGCCTCCGGAATGCCTGCCGGGCAATACATCATCAGGCTGGAGTCGGGGAATCAGCAGTTGTCGCAGAGATTGTCGCTGGTGAAGTAACGCCGGCTTCCAGCCGGCACGTACCGCAGGCGTCACGCCTGCATTGATCAGCCAGCGAGACGCTGGCGAAACCTGCCGCCCTAGACGGCGGCGTTCCGTTCCGTCAGGTCTTAAACGAAGTGTGACCTGACGGAAGATATCAATATCCTCATTCACGGATAAATCTTCATTTCAATAGTTAAATATGCGAGAATCATCATTCCTTTACTCGCCATGATCGCCACCTCAGCATTCGGAGCCAAAGGAATTCCCGTCGATCCCAAAATCATCGGCGAATTAGGTCGCCGTGCTGAAACGACCGTATGGAAAGGGTTCGATACCGTCTGGCAGGCACGGTTGAGGGCAGACATGGCGGATACAACGCACGATTCATCGAAGACTGGCATGATCGGGCAGGAATATACGCCGCTGACAACGACACTCGGCAATGAGACCGCCAAGGAGCTGTCAACCCGCTCTGGTTGGGCTTCGTGGATCGTCGAGGAGCTGTCCAAACGCGGGATAAAGGCGGGTGACAAGATCGCAATCTCGATGACCGGCTCGTTCCCGGGGATGAACCTCGCAGTCTTGGCAGCACTCCAGACGCTGGATGTGGAAGTCAAAGGCATCTCTTCTGTCGGGGCGTCGAGTTGGGGGGCTAACGAACCGGGCTTCACGTGGCCTGAGATCGAATATCTGCTGAAGTCGGAAGGTGTTTTGAAAATTGGGTGCGGGGCCGTGACATTTGGGGGGACAGGCGACCGGGGGCTTGAATGGAAGGAGGCGGAAGTTGCTCTTGCTGCAGAAGTTGTGCGCAGATGCGGGCTTCCGCTTATCAAACCCCGCAATCTGAGAGATGCCGTCTCGCGACGCCTTCTTTTTTACGGGAAACCGAAGCAGTACAAAGCTTACATCAATGTCGGCGGGGGAGCCGCAACACTCGGCGGGGGCTCGAAAATGCGTTTTATACGCGGAGGTTGGTTCGAGGAACCAATGGGCTTGCAAGGTTCGCCCAACGGCGTGATGGACACGTTTTTGGAGGCGGGGGTTCCCTGCCTCAATCTACTTTACCTCGACGACATGAATCGTCGCTATGGAATTATAAAACAATGAAGATTTTCGAAAACGATAAGTGGATGATCGACCGAATCGTCGTCGGCGATTTGATGGTTAACTGCTATATCGTTATCTGGAAAGAGACCCACGAAGCGATCCTGGTTGATCCGGGGGATGACGCCGGCCGAATTGCCAAGCGGCTTGTCGATCTGAAGGTGATCCCTTCTACCATCGTTTTGACTCATGGGCATGGCGATCACATCGGAGCTAATCAAGCCTTACACGAACTGTCAGGCTACCCCATCGCAATAGGTCAAAATGACGCTCCAATGTTGACCGACGCGTGGCTGAATTTGTCCGCACCTTTTGGGATGGACACGACTTCCCCGCCTGCGAACCGGATTCTATGCGAAGGCGATACGATCTCCATCGGCGGAGGAATCCTGGAAGTACTGGAAACTCCGGGGCATTCTGCAGGCAGCATTACCCTCGCTGGCGAAGGCTTTGCGGTGGTGGGCGATCTCATCTTCAAAGGCTCCATTGGCCGCACCGACTTTCCCGGCGGTTCGCAGGAGTTATTATTACGAATGATCGAAGAGAAAATCTATCCTCTGGGCGATAGTTGCGTCCTTTTGCCGGGTCATGGTGAAGCTACGACTGTCGGCGCGGAAAAAATAGACAATCCTTTTTTGCAATAATCTGAAATGAATGGATTTGAGATGAACACACTGCTTAATCCGGAAAGTCTCTCAGAGACAATCAATCTGGTCAACGACGCTCTGCTTGCCGGGATTCCGATCATGGAGTCTGAAAAAATCGCAGTCTCAAAGTGGATAGCTTCGCGTCAAGGTGCGCCGAATAGCTATGCGGGAATGCCTGCTCCCACTTCGGAAGAATTGAGTAAACCGATTAAGCGCTACACAGGCGAGGTTATCACCTCTAAAGCCTCGCTGACGCATATATTGGGTGAGGAGGCTTGTCGGGTGTTGCTGTTGCTTGGCGTCAAAGAGAAATCAGTTACAACGGCTCTGAGCCGCGCAACTGAAGGGATGTTAGCGGCTATCGAACGCCAGAAGGCTCAAAATCCTGATCGTGCGGGCACTTATTGTTGTGGAGGTTGTACCCCTGCCTATTGGCGTCATCTGGCGGCAGGAGGCTTGAATCGTCAAGAACAGGAGATCGAAGCAGGCTTACGTGTCTTGAAAGCCCATCGGACTGTTGATGGGACGTGGCGGAGGTTTCCGGTCGCCTGGACGATAGCCGCACTGGTCGATATAGGCAAGCCGGCGCGGGAGGAACTGCTCTATGTAGCGAAAACTCTTGAGACTTACTGCAAGGTAAACGAAACGAACGACATTTATCGACTCCGCAGGAAACGTATCGCCGAACGGGCGTGCGCTCTGTTGTGACGCCTCCCGAAAATAAAGCCGACCAACCTTCTCCAATCACGCGAGCCATGAACGGATTTCTCACGATGGTTTCGCTTGAGAAGGGACTCGCCCTCAACACTACCAAATCCTACCGGCTTGACCTCGAAGATCTGATCCGCTTTCTTGCGGAATCAGGGATCGACCGACCCGATTCTGTTCAAACCGTCCACATTACCGAATACCTAAGCAAATTGATCGACCTCGGCATAGCTCCGGCTACGATTGCCCGCAGGCTCTCGGCTTTCAAAGGCCTTTTTGCCTATTTGCAACGCGAGGAGGTGATCAAAGACGATCCGGCGGAGCTTGTCGAGAGCCCCAAGGCGATCCGTCACCTGCCGGAGGTGCTGACTGTCGTGGAGGTCGAGCGGCTGATCGCCGCACCTGATCCGCAAACGGATGGAGGTCTCCGCGACCGGGCGATGCTGGAACTGGGGTATGGGTGTGGGTTGAGGGTGAGTGAGCTGGTGTCGGTGAAGTTGGGGGATTTCCTGCTTGAGGGGAAGATACTGAAAGTGACGGGCAAGGGTGGCAAGCAACGGCTTGTGCCAGTGGGGGAATGTGCGCGGAATGCGATTGAACTTTACATGCAGAAGGTCAGGCCGAAGCTGATTAAGGATCGGGCGCTATTAAAAGATGCGCTTTTCGTCTCGCTCAAGCACGGAACGGCGATGTCGCGGATTGCGTTCTGGCAGAACTTGCAGGGCTATCTGCTGAAAGCGGGATTGACGCGCAAGATCACGCCGCACACGTTGCGGCATTCGTTCGCGACGCACCTGTTAGAGGGAGGAGCGGGTCTTCGGGACGTGCAGGAACTGCTTGGCCACGCCAACATCGCCACAACGACGATCTACACGCACATCGACCGGAGCCATTTGATTGAGGTGGTGCGGAGCTTTCATCCTCGAGGGTGAGAGGAATTTTGGAATGCAGACTGTAGAATTTAGAATGGGTAGTGTGCGGAGTCCGTAGGACAAGCGTTCCGCCTGTCAGCAGGACGTTCGGTAGTGCCGATTTAAATCGGCACTACTGGCACAAAAGCTTGACTTTGGGGGGAAGGTTTTGCAAATTGAAGGGGACGGTTGAAATCAACTAGCCTGAAGCGAAAACATCCCAAAATTATCGACTGAAACAATACAAAAAGAAACTTTTTATGCCTCTAAGTTGGAACGAAATCCGCGCTCGCGCGACAAAGTTTGCAAAAAACTGGGAGAATACCACTTCTGAGAAGTCCGAGGCTCAAACCTTTTGGAATGAGTTTTTTGACGTTTTTGGTGTGTCACGACGGCGAGTAGCATCATTTGAGCATCATGTTAGTCCTCGGCCTGAGAATGGCGGGATCATCGATCTGCTTTGGAAAGGTATTGTTCTCATCGAGCACAAATCACGTGGGCGGAATCTCGATAGGGCATACGAACAAGCTATTAGCTATTTTCCAGGTATACAGGATCGTGATCTGCCGCGCTACATCATCGTTTCTGACTTTGCACGGATTCGACTTTATGATTTAGAGACATCGGAAATACATGATACTCTGCTGATTGACTTTCCATTAAGAGTTGATTTATTTGGTTTTATTGCCGGGTATGAAACACGAACTTTCGGTCAGGAAGATCCTGTTAACATCAAAGCCGCATTAAAAATGGGCGAGTTGCACGATGAACTTTTTGATGCAAATTATAAGGGACACAGACTCGAGGCGCTTCTAATACGTCTTTTGTTCTGCATGTTCGCTGATACTACAGGCATCTTTCAGCGCGGTCAATTTAGGGAATACCTTGAACTGCGTACCCTGAATGACGGGTCGGATTTGGGAAATCAACTTGGTATGTTGTTTCAGGTCTTGAATCAATCCCCGGATGAACGTCAGTCAACACTTGACGAACAGTTGACGCAATTCCCGTGGGTTGATGGTAAACTATTTGAAGAAGCTCTTCCAATCGCTGCTTTCAACAGCCAAATGCGTGAAATCCTGCTTGATTGCTGTAAACTGGATTGGGGTAAAATTAGCCCTGCAATCTTTGGGTCTATTTTTCAATCGGTCATGGATCAGACTGAACGCCGAAAGACAGGCGGGCACTATACCTCAGAAACAAACATTTTAAAGGCACTTAAGCCGCTCTTTATTGACACTTTCGAGCGTGAATTTGAACAGAATCAGCATAACATACGCGCGGTTAAATCCTTGCACAAAAAACTCTCCAAACTCAAAATTCTCGATCCTGCGTGCGGGTGTGGAAATTTCCTTTCGGTTGCTTATCGCGAACTAAGGCTTTTAGAGATCAAGATTCTAAGAGTGCTTTACAAACACTCGCCTGAATTTTTCTCGCTTGAAACCTCCATTGTTTTGAATGTCAATCAATTATATGGTATTGAAATCAATGAGTTCCCGGCTCAGATTGCACAGGTCGCTATGTGGCTGACTGATCACCAAATGAATCTGCTTGCATCCATGGAGTTTGGACAAATAAAGCAGAGTATTCCACTGCGGTCATCTGCCAATATTATTCAAGAGAACGCACTGGAAATCGACTGGGCAAAGCTGGTTAAGCCGAAGGAATTATCCTATATCGTCGGCAATCCGCCATTTATCGGAGCAAAGCACCTTGACCCACAACAGACCAAAGAGAGGAATCGCATATTTGCCGGGGTTCCGAATGCTGGTGTACTTGACTATGTTTGCTGTTGGTATAAGAAAGCCGCTCTGTATATGCACACAAATTCCCTGATTAGAACCGCTTTCGTTTCGACTAATTCGATCACGCAAGGAGAGCAGGTCGGTGCGCTTTGGAACGACCCATCTATGCGAACGCTTTTCATAATTTTCGCCCACAGGACATTCCAGTGGACGAGCGAGGCTCGAGGGAAAGCTGCAGTCCACTGCGTTATTATTGGCACTGCTTCTCAAAATTTCAATAATAAATACATCTACGAGTATGACACGGTAAAATCTGAACCTAAAGCCATTAAGGCTGCCCAGATTAATCCTTACCTCGTAGATGCTCCCGTAGTACTTTTGCCAAATCGGAGACAACCACTTTGTCATGTCCCTATCATAGGTATAGGGAATAAACCAATCGATGACGGCAACTACCTTTTTGCTCCCGAAGAAAAAATGCAATTTCTACTGAAAGAGCCTAAATCTGAGAAATTATTCAGAAGATGGATTGGAGCCGATGAATTCATCAATGGAATCGAACGGTGGTGTCTTTACCTAAAGGACTGTCCACCGGAAGAATTAAGAGCATTGCCGGAAGTAATGAAACGGATAGAGGCGGTCAGAAAATTTAGATTAAAGAGTACAGCAGAAAACACAAGAATGCTTGCCTCGCAACCTACAAGGTTTCACGTTGAGAATGCGCCTGAAGGGAACTACTTAATAATTCCAGAAGTATCCTCGGAACTGAGAAACTACGTTCCAATCGGCATTATGTCCGATGACGTCATTCCCAGTAACCTGTTAAAAGTGATGCATGACCCTACCTTGTACCACTTTGGAATCATTTCATCTAAGATGCACATGTCCTGGGTTCGTGCGGTCGCTGGAAGACTTGAAAGTCGATATCGCTACTCTATTGGTATCGTTTATAATAACTTCCCATGGCCCGATCCAAGTCCGACACAAAAAGCGTCAATTACAAAAGCAGCGAAAGAAGTGCTGTCAGAGAGAGACCGTTGGCCAGCTGCGACATTAGCTGATCTTTATGATCCTAATACTATGCCGCCGAATCTTGTGAAGGCTCATTATAGATTAGATAAAGCAGTTGACGCCGCTTACGGCAAGAAAGGTTTCGCGTCAGAGGCCGAACGGGTCGCATTTTTGTTTAAAAAATATCAAGAATTGATAAACGGATTTCTGCCTACGGAAAAACATCGTAATCAACAACATAGAAAACCACAAGCTTAGTCAGTCGCCAAGTTTTCTGCGGCACACTTCGTTCATTTCGCCCCGGGCGGATAGAATTTCCGCCCTACTGCCCTCAGACCGGACACGCTGAAGCGGTGAACTCTGAACGAGTAGGACAAACTGAAGTTTGAACTCTGAGCGGGGATTTAGGATTTAGGATTTAAGATTTGGAACGCATCCGCCCACCATACCGGCCTGAAGACGACATCCCTTTTAAGGCAAAGGGCTGGCGCTTCCTCGCGGCTATTTTTGTCGTAGTGGCGGGACTCGCGGTGCTGGCCGGAGTGATCGGCTGGCTCAGGTGGGTCTTCCAAGCCATGCCGGAAGTGATGATCTATCTCGTGCTACTCTTCCTCGTGATTATCGCACCGCTTGTCTTTGCGGTCTGGCACTATCTCGACAGGGAAATTAAGAATTAAGAATTGGGAATTGGGAAATGGAGCGCATCCGTCCCCCCTATCAGCCTGAAGACGACAAACCGTTCGGTGGCGAACGCTGGGGCTGTTTCTGGCTTATCGCGATTTTTGTCGGACTGATTATTGCTTCTATCGTGATCAGGGCACTGTTGGATGTTGAAGGCGTCTGGCTCTACGCATTGCAAATCCTACTTGGTGTCGCCGAAGCCTACATTATCGTCAACTACTTTACTCGCAGGTACCGAAGATGAAAAAAATCGATGAAAGTCGCGCCGTACCGAACTGGCGTAGTGCTTTCTGGCGCATAGTCTATTTCGTTGTCGGAGTCGTCCTGTTTGTCTCGGGGCGAATTTGGATGGGGACGACTGATGAGACGACTATGCTACCACTGCTAATGATGCTTGTCGGGATTGTCTTTGTGACGATGGGCATCCGTTCCTGGCCACATCGAGCGAGGTTCTAATGGGATTATTCAGCGAAGACTTGACCGAGCGGACACAGCGGTTTGGCTGTATCGGAAGCGCGGTGATGGTGGCGGCCGGTATCGGGTTGATCGGCTGGGGAGTTAAAATGATTATGACTTCAGAGAGCAACTGGATCGGCTGGATTATGATCGCCGCAGGTGTCGTCCTGTCATTTATTGGCGGCGGCTTTAACGTATTGGGATGGATTTGGTGGCCATAGATTTTGGACGACCTTCATCGGAATCGGGATACAAATTAAATGAAACAATTTGTTCGTTAATTTAAGCTGATTTTAAGGTCAGCTAAACCTACAAACCGCTATTTATAGTCAGTTTGTGCGATTCTTCACCCAAAATATTTTTGCAAGATATTCAAAGAGTATTGCATTAGCTCGGAATCTGCCCTATATTAACGAGTCGAGTGAGACCAGAACTTCGCACGATTGTCCGAAGACAGATCGCGAGCAACACGGTCAGCAGGAACCCCTCACTAACGCATCGGAGCCGTTATGAAGCATTTTGCAGGAATAGTTTTCGGGATTCTTTTCGCTACCACCACCCTCCTTGCCGATTTCGGCCAGCCTTACGGCTTTCGCTGGGTAAGAACTTACAATCCACCCGAAGGTACGGGGAAGGTATTCAATGACCTTTACCTGCTTCAGGATGACGGGCTTGCCTTTTGCGGTAACATCAATATCGATCGTAATATCAACGCGGGCTGGGTCTTAATCACTGACGAAGCAGGCAACTACGTCATGGATGTTACCTTGCCAGCAATAGATCGTCTGGCACGTCGCCAGACGGTCGAACTCAATACAATTATCCAGACTGATGATCAGGGTTTTCTGGTTGGCGGGAAGAGCGACGCGGGGCAATCGTCGTTTGAGTTGACCAAGATATCCGCGCGCGGCGAAATCGAGTGGCGTAACCAATATGCAACCCAAGGCAGATCGGGTCCCGTCTGCTACTCTGCCATTGAAATGAAGGAGGGTGATTTCATCGCCTGCGGCCAGGGACTCGAAGGAATGGCTA
>Ga0172380_10005555_pt1 | contig 15220 bp, 33 predicted proteins | sample Leawe162metaG_FD_119747 | JGI IMG/M metagenome (GOLD analysis project Ga0172380, IMG submission 119747) | Leachate microbial communities from a municipal landfill in Southern Ontario, Canada - Leachate well 162 metaG | ecosystem: Engineered > Solid waste > Landfill > Unclassified | place...
ACCGAACAGGGGCGGGACTCCGCGGAGATCGCGGCCACGTTCGCCGAACGCGGGATCGCTAGGACGCAAAAGGCGATCATGCGCATTCGCGACCGGCGCGGCTGGCACGGCAAAGTGCAGCCGTCGCCGGTGACGCTGGCATCGCCGCCGGTATTGCGGGGCGACGCGCTGTTGCTCTTTGACGTGCACTCACCGTGCCACGACGCGGCATGGATCAACCGCTGCGTCGATCTGGCCCTGCGCTGGGGCGTGCACAAACTCGGGATCGGCGGCGACCTGGTGGATTTTACCGCCTTCAGCGTGTTCGCCAAGAGCAACGAGTACGACGTGCAGACGGAGATCGCGGCGACTGAAGGCATCCTCCGCACGCTGGAATCCTGTTTCGACGAGGTGGTCTACAGCGCGGGCAACCACGAGCAACGTCTTTCGCGCCTTACCGACTGGCTGCTGCCCGTCGAAACCGCCATGCGCCTGTTCATGCGCGCCGGCCGTACCACGTTTACCCGGTCCTACTGGTTCACCCTGGAATCGGGCGGCGAGTCGTACTACATCGAACACCCTCGGAACGTCAGTGTGGCGCAGACCCTGGTGCCGGCGCGCTTGGCGGCCAAATACCACACGCACGTGATCGCCGGCCACGGGCACCTATGGGGGCAGGGGCGTGACGTAGGTGGGCGATACTGGGCCATCGACTCGGGGATGGCGGCGGACCCGGCGAGGCTGGAGTACTACGTCAGCCAGCACAACGTGAGGCCGGCGATGCAGCAGGGCGCGGTCATCGTGCGGGGCGGCGTGCCGGTGCTGTTGTCACCAGGGAATATCGCGTTCTACGACGCATTGTGGGCATAAGGTGACGCTCTGAGTGCCTATTCTGCACACACGGCGAGTTATAGAGAAGTGGCGTTTCTCTTGAACTCGCCGGCGGCGATGTCCAAAGTTCTTGAACTCACCCATTACCCTCCCCGAACCTGGCGGCGGAGCCTCCCTCCCTCCGACCGCCAGGCCGGGGTTCCTGACATTCTTTAGTAAGTTACTTCCCCGAATTTACGGATAGCACCTCTCCACTGACGCGAAAGTGTGGTACACTGCTTGCGGAGGTGGGAGATGAAACAGGTGGTAGCAGTTTCGCCGGGGACTTGGCACGACTTGACGACCCTATTGGGGCTCTTGACAGAGACGCACCGCGAGGGCAATCTCCGTTGGTACGGGGCGGTGCACCCACAATATATGGCGGCCTTCGTGCATGGAAAGCCAGCCGCCATGCGTCTGTTGGGTACGGCACTGGTCCTAGTGCCTGGAGAGGAGGAAATCCTATGAGCGCACTTGAGCGGTTCATGCGGCGGGTAGACGAGTCGTTGATCGTTGAGCGTTGGCTGGCGCAGTTGCCGGAGGCGGTCGTGGCGGTGGTGATGCTACTCGGACTGTTCGCCCTGGCCTGCCTGCCGGCGCTACTGGAGGGGGCGCTGTGAACGAACAACGGGAGCGCGAGCTGATGATGGACCGGTGGTTGGGTGCGACGCTAGAAGACGACGCCTCGTACGTCGAGGGACTGCGGCGCGAGAATCGGCGACTGCGGCGTCGGGTCGCAGAGTTGGAGGGACGCAATGCGACTCGTGGCCTACGACGGGACCGGGGCGGTGATCTGGCCGCGGTGGATTCTGGCGCGGATCGGGCGGTGCGTGAGTACCGCGGCTGACGCGATCACCCTGCTCGAACGTGAGGATCGCGAGTGGGCGGCCAGCGATGGGCGGCTGCCGGTGACGCCGGCGGAGATCGGGATCGCAGAGGCAATGGAGGGAGACGACGATGAACGTACCGATGGTTCGTGAGGACGCGGCGATCATGCCGCAATCGTTCGAGGGGATGCTGGCGCAGGCCGACGTGCTGGTGAAAAGCGGCCTCCTACCGGCCGCCATCAAGACGGCCGCAGCCGCCGTGACGGTCATGCTCACGGGACGCGAGTTGGGACTTGGGCCGATGCAGTCCTTCCGTTCGATCTTTGTTGTGAACGGCAAGCCTAGCCTGTCGGCGCAGTTGATGGGCGGGCTAATCTGGCGCGAGGGGCATTCGTACAAGATCAACGAGAGCACGAACGCGCGGTGTGAGATCGAGTTCCGGCGCAAGGGCGGGACCAGCTACACGCACGAGTTCACGATGGACGATGCCAAGCGTGCCGGACTGGAGAAATCCGCCACATGGCAGGCGTACCCGAAGGCGATGCTGTTCTCGCGGTGCATGAGCGCCGGGGCGCGTGTGACCGTGCCTGACGTGCTGGCCGGGATGTACACGCCGGAGGAACTGGCCGACCCGGACACACTGGTCATCGACGAGGGCGGCGAGGTGATCGACGTGAAGGCTAAGCCGGTGCTGCCGCCCGAACCCGAGCGCGCGGCGCTGCCTGAGCCGGCCAAGCCTGCCGCCGAAGCCAAGCCTGCGCCCAAGACCGCGCGAGACCGCCCATACGACGCGGATACCATCCGCAAGGCGCTGCGACAGGCGGCTGACAAGCTCTACGCCGGCCTCGCGAGTGAGGCGCAACAGCACCTGGCCGTCGCCGGCGTTGAGAAACTCTTCAAGGCCGACACCGGCGAGGTCCAGACGCAGAAGCGCCACTCCTTACTCCTGTACCTGTTTGACACCGACACGTCGAAGACCCTCACGGCGGGACAGGCCAGTACCCTGATCGACTGGGCGACGGTCAAAGTGGAGCAGGACGGCAAGGTCTATTACAACCCGTCGGAGCACGCGCCGGCGGAAGCGGCGGCCATCGTCGCGGCCTACGAGGTCGCGCGCGGCCAACAGGCACTAGCGATATGAACGCCACCTGTCCGCAGTGCCACGGTGACGGCTACGTGCCGGCGTCGTGGCAAGGGAGTGATCCCGAGCCGGAAGCCGAGGAGCCGTGCGACGTGTGCAAGGGCACGGGGAAGATCGCGCCTCCTAGGTTCGTGAGCACCTGCTGCATGAGCGAGTCCGAGCGTCGCGAGGCGCGGTTCTACGCGCTGGTCGAGCAGTACCAGCGCGAGCACCCGGACCTGGACGGGGTGTACGCGGAGGATTGGGCACGCGAGTGCATGGAGCCGAACGAGTTCGCGCGGTGCACGATCTAGGGGAGGGAACATGGACAGCCTGGATGTGATGGATATGGCCAAACTCTTGGCGGCACTGGTTACGGTAGAGGCGATGCGCGGTGCCAACGAGGAGGCGAGAACTGGCGGGCAGAGCACGTATCAGGCAAAGGACTTTGACAAGATTCGCCTCGCGGCCGCGTCGGTGCTCGACCACATGGAGTGGTGGCACAACAAGGACTAGCACTCGCTGGCGCGTCGGGGCACCGGGCTTAGCCCAGCCGTCCAACTCGGCAACGCGCCTCTGGTCGGTAGCAGTAGCAGCGTGGAGGGAACGATGGGGAACGAGGGCACGTGGGTCAAGACAGGCGAGGGGTTTGTGAACATGGCGCGGGTTTCCTGGGTCATCTCGAATGGTGATGGCACCGGATACGTCATGTACATCGCGGGTGACCCGGACGGCGTGGAACTCGCGGCGGAGGAGGCCGCTGGCGTGCTGACCTACATCGCGGCGCACACCTGGACGGACAAGGCGGAGTGATCGTTCGGCGGCGCGGAGGACGCCAGGTGCTCGCTACCGGCGCCGCCTACTGGGCTCGAAAGGGCATATCGAGGGACAGTCGCATGTGTGCCGTTGCGAGAGTCGGCACACCCACGAGCCTGGGGCTGGCCGCCGGTTTTGGTGCACGGCGGCCAGCCACGAATAACACAGAGGAGGGGGCCACCGATGGCAAGTAACATGACTGATGAAGAACACCTGGAACGAATCACGAACGCGCTAGCAACTGAACGGCTATGCAGTGTTCTGCGTGACAACGGTCACGTAGACGATACGGAATGGCTGCTCGCCGAGATCGACCGGCTGGCCGACGAGAACCAGGGGCTACGCCTTGCTGCCATACAGGACGAGGGTCTGTGGAGCAGCCAGGACGCCGGGCTGCGCGCCGAGGTGGAGCGGCTGACGGCGGAGCGGGATGCGCTGCGTGGGGGGTTAATCGTTGCTATTAGCTATGTGTCGGATTCCGATGCATACGGCAAGCTCGTTAACCTAGTAATAAACAGCGGCTATAAAATGGAGGCCACCGATGGCAAGTGAGGAACAGGCTCGCCTCGAGGCCGACGTGGTGCAGGCGGCACTGGCAGAGCGGCGGGCAGATCTGGCCTACGAGCAGATGACGCGGACGGTGTGGCCGTGTCAGTACAGCCGTGAGACGGTACAACCGGTCTATGCGGCACAAAAGGCGCTCGCCGTTGCCATCGATGCCCTGCTCGCGTTCATGGGGGAGGCCACCGATGCCGACTGACGAGCGCTGCGAGACTTGCAGGGAGTGGCGCACGCCGCCGGTGGGCGAGTGGCGCAGCCTCTGCCCGTGGTGGGGCTACGTGAGCGGCGCGGATGCAAGCTGTGGTTACTGGGCCGAGCCGCTGCCGTTCGACGACGAGCCGGTGGAAGAGGATGAACAGGGGGCCAGCTGATGGCACGTGGCCGGATGATCAACTCCAAGATCACACGCAACAAGGCCGTCGACGACCTGAGTGACGACACGTCGCGTCTGGCCTATACCTGGCTGATTACGTTCGCTGACGTGGAAGGGCGCACCAACGGTGATCCTGCCCTGGTGCGCTCCCTCGTGTTCCCACGGCGCACGGACGTGTCGGTAGACCGCATGACGGCCTATATCCGTGAGTGGGCAGCGGCTGGCCTGGTGTTATGGTACCAGGCCGACGGCGACGTATGGATACGGCTGACTAAACGATGGTCCGGCAACGAACGCCCAGAGGGTGCCGTCATCGCTTGGCGGACTGCTGTTTTTGAGCGAGACAACTACACCTGCCAGGTCTGCGGAGGGCGCGGTATCCGGCTTGAAGCACATCACCTGAAACCGTGGTTCTCCGCGCTGGCACTTCGCTTTGACACGGATAACGGGGTGACGCTCTGCCGGGCGTGCCATCGCGCACGCCACGGCAAGGGGTGGATGCACCAGGCCGAAAGGGATAGCGCATGAAGACGTGGGTCAAGTCCTACACGGAGACGACGCACGACCCCAAGATGCTCACGCTAACGTGGGCGCAACGGGGGATATGGGCCGCACTCCTCCACATCGCCGGAGAGATAGATGATCGCGACGATGATGGTGTAGAGACTGGCACACTTGATACGCCTGAATATACGGCTCTGCGCATCCGCTGTGATCCCGCTGAGTTCAGCTACGCACTGGAGGCATTCACCGAGCGCAACATGATCGCCGAAGAAGATGGGATTCTGTATCTGCCCAACTACGCCAAGCGCCAGGGCCGAGCACCATCTGATCGCCGAAGTGCCGTTGCATCGAGGGTGAAACGACACCGCGAGCAGGCTGTATCGTCTGCTGCCGGTCCATGTAACGAGCACGTAACGAGGGTGAAACGAGGCGTAACGGCCTCAGATTCAGATGCAGATTCAGATGCAGATTCAGATGCAGATTCAGATGCAGAGGTATCGGGTTCGGCAGGGCCCGAACCCGAGCCGGCGCCGGTCCCGAATCGCCGTTCTGATCCTCGGAGCAAACACCCGGCGATAATCGCGGCGCGTGCGGCCACAGGGAGCAAACACTATCCGCCGATAGAGCTCTATGACGGCCTGATTCAGGCCCTCGGAGAGAATCCGGATACTGCGAAACTGGGTTTGTGCCGCCAATCGTGGGTAGAACGCGGCTACAACCCGGGCGCGTGGACGTGGGCGACCGAATGGTATCCGCAGGGGGTGCCAGCGAAAGGCGCGCGCGCCTCGCCTGGGGGGAACGGCAACGGCCTGTCGTATGGCAACGCGGCTATTGAGGCATACCTGAAGAGGGGGGGCGATGGCGTCACGTGAGGCGGTAGCGAAGATGTTCGCCATTTTGGGCCAGGTGTGGCCGAAAGATGCGGAGCGCACGTCGGACCTGGGTATAGAGATTTACGGGCGCTGCCTGGCCGACATACCCGACGACCTGCTCTCTGCGGCGGTGGTGAGTGTGGTGAGTGGCGCCACGTTCTACCCGAAACCTGCCGAGATCCGCAAGGCGGCGATAGGCCTCCTCTGGCCCGACGAACTCACCGGGGCCGAGGCCTGGGGGCGCGTGGGAGCGTACATTCGCAAATGGCCGGCGGGGGGGCGGCTGATAGGCGAGACGCACGTGGATCCGCCGGCGCTACCAGAGCGGGTGCAGCGAGCGGTGAACGCCGTCGGGGGAATGGCGTATCTACGCACGAGCGAGAATCCCGTGGCGGACAGGGCCCGTTTCTGCGACGTGTACGACGCGCTGGTGCGGCGCGCCGCGGAGCACGCGCAGATGCTCCCGGAAGTGCGCGCGGTCGTGGAACGGCTACAGGCGCCGGCGGCGGCGCAGTTGGAGGCGGGCACATGAGAATCGGCACGCTCTGGCTGCACTGGCCTAGCGGGACGTGGTTTCGGCTGACGGGCCGCAACCGGGCCGGCCTGCTGTGCGGCATAGCGGAGGTCGGCGGCGGGTTCGTCTACTGGCCGGCGCGCGAGTGCTCGGAGGTGGGGACGTGAACGTGTGGGAGTGGGTGGCCGTGTTCGTGGTGACATTCCTATCGGGGGCCGCGTTCGGCGCCTACGTGGTGGCGAGCTGGGCGACGGGGGATGGCAGGTGAGTGCCGGCCTAGAGGACCTGTTGGCCTACCACTGCCTTGCTATCGGCCTGCCGCAGCCGGTGCGGGAACTGGTATTCGCCCGCCCGAGGCGCTGGCGATTTGACCTCGCGTGGCCGGACTACCTGGTGGCTACGGAGGCGGAGGGGGCCACGTGGGTGCAGGGGCGCCACACGACGGGGGCGGGGTTCGCCGCAGACGTAATCAAGTACAACGAGGCGGCTATACGCGGCTGGCTGGTGCTGCGATTCACCAGCAACCAGATCGAGAGCGGGCTTGCGGCGGCGACGGTACTGCGCGCGCTCAAGGCGAGGGGGTGGAAGAATGGCGAGGAGTGACAACTGCCGGGCCATACTGCCGGCGCGGATCATCCCGCCGGGCGTCACTATCGCGGCAGAGTTACGCGCGCGCGGTTGGACGCAGCATGACCTGGCGGCCCTGATGCACCGACCGGTGCGAACCATTCGCGAGTTGATTCAGGGGGAACGGGAGATCACCGAGCGTGACGCGCGCTGGCTGGCGGACGTCTTTGGCACATCGGTAGAGTTCTGGGTCAACCTAGAAGCGAACTATCGGGAACACCTGGCACAGAGGGGGGAGCGGGATGGCGGATGATCTGACCACTCTGCGCCGCGAGTGTCTACGTCGTCACTGGCGCTGGTGGGTGCTAGAGCGCAACACCAACGGCGGCGAGACGCGCGACGACAGGCTGATATACGCACTGTGGACGCGACGGCAGGCGGCGAGAGAGGCACTGTACGAGGTATTGGACGCGAAGAGGGGGGAGACGTGAGGCAACTGACGGGCGCCGAGATGTTCAGCGCGTACGAGGTGGCACTGAAGCTTAACGCGCTGATCGCGGCGCACAGTGGGCGAGAGAGCGAACGTTGTGAGGACGTGACGGACGATGCAACGACGGAGGAGGCATTACGCGAGCACATTCAGTATCTAAACAGGGTAATCGTACAGAATCACGAGGATAGGGATATCCTGCGTGCGCGTGTGGCGGAGTTGGAACCGGCGGCGGCGAACTGGGCGCTGGTGGAGGCGATGCCGCGAGGCATGGCTTTGTTTGCCTCCTCGAAGTCGCAAGCGTGGGGACTGATGCCGGTATGTCCGCGCTGGTACATTTGTCCCGATGCTCCGGACCCGATAGTGGCTGCTGATACACCTGCCGCTGCTCTTCGTGCCGCTCTAGCCAAGGGGGAGGGGGAATGAGCGAGAAACAGCGGGTATACGTGGTTATGGCGCGGCATCTGCGGGAGTGGAGCGACTACAGTGAGATCGTGCTGGTGTCGGCGAGTCAGGAGGCGGCGGATAGATACGTCGAGCAACGGCCTCCCACGGACTCTGCCATGTACAGCATCGACGTGTGGGAACTAGACGGACACCGGATAGGCGAAGACGCTGACGAGGATGAGGACGTCGATGAGGATGAGGACTGGGGGCCGGCGGGGGAGGGGGAATGAGGATACAGATCTCTGACTGGCGTGGCTCCCGCGTCGTGGCCCTGGGCGTCGCGGTGGACTGGGTCTACCACCGCGTCGCGCTGTACCTGCTCTGGTGGACGGTCTATGTGTACTGGCGGCGCGCGAAAGCCCCGGCCGAGGGCACCGGGGCGGGGGAGTGAGGCTAGGGGCGATTGGCCTCCACGTCGTCGGCGTCGTACTCGCGCCACTCGGTGGCAAGGTCGGCCACGGTGCGGTCCTCGCCGTCGTCGCCGGCTTCGAGCCAGTCGTAAATCTCCTGAATCTTGACGGCGCTGAAATACTTGTCGTCCAGGTGCCCGAACACCTGGGTGTAGATGGCCTCGGCGAGGACGTTCAGCGGGTGCTCGTGCATGATGCTCCTCTCTGCTGTCTCTCTGGCGTACATTCTGTCGATTGCGACGGTCACGACGGTGTGCGAGTTGCCGTTGTAGAGCGGGGCCAATGCGGCCAACTGGCGGGCGGTCTGGTCACTGAGGCGGAAACTCGTGGGCTGGCTCACGGTGCTCTTTCTGCCGGCCTATGGCCCGACCGGCGGGGCTGGTGGTTAGCGCTCGGGCACCGGCAGGACTTCGGCCCAGATATTGGCCTGTGCCGGGCTCAGGCTGTCGAGGAAGGCGACGTAGTCTGCGTAGGTGCGGATAGCCTGGGCGCGTTCCTGGGCGGTGAGGGCGGTGGTCGTCTCGGTGGTCATTGGGTTTCTCCTTCGTCTCTGTCTTGACTCTGCCCAGATTGTAGCACACTACGCGCTACAAGTCAAGCCCTGGGGGTATGAGTACCACGTCAATCGGCCTACTCGTTCCACAATACGAAACTAGGGGGCGCGCTTGCACAACACCGACGACGTGGACCTGCGGCTAGACCTGCGACGCGCGTGTGCTCTACTCACGGAGAGACAGCGCGTCGTTGTTGTGCTGGTGGTGACGGGCATGACGCAGCAGGAGATGGCGGATGCGCTGGGGGTAGGTCGGCCAGCGGTTACGCGGCGACTTGGGCGCGCAAGGGAGCGAATAGGCGGGGAAATGTAACATTCTAGACCGTGGCTGACTATCACAGGTTAGGAGGCTTAGTGCATCGTTGCTGCGTGTGTGGGCAGAAGTTGACCGGGACACACTGGATATGCAGCCGGTGCGCTAAAGAGCACTCTCTCACAGGCGCGACGTCGGCATGGCCCGAATGGGCGCGCTTTTTGCTATCAGATGAACAGCGCCAGCGGCGCGCAGACGTGCGAGATGCGGTTATCGTCGGCGACGCGGATATAGAGTGCTACGGGGAGAGAAACGTTGACTGAGCGCGTCTGCGGCGAAAAGTGCGAGGTGTACTCTCGGGTGGTCGGATATCTTAGGCCCGTATCCAACTGGAATCCCGGCAAGAAGGCCGAATGGTCCGAACGCACAGAGTTCAACGCGCCGCGCACGGTAGACGTTGACGGCGATACCGTGGCGGACGTGTTCGAGGCGCTGATGGGCCGCATCACGGGCCACAAGAGCGACGCGCTTCACACTGAGGCCGACGTTCTGCGAACGGGCGGGCACGAGTTGGCCGGCGAGTTATTAGAGATGCTGGCGACGGCTCGCGACCAGATTATGAACGTGTAAGGAATGCTTACCAGTTGGTGCGACCTGCGGCCCAGCGCCGCTATTGATAGAGGTGGAACGTGGGCGATTGGGCGTCGTGGGTTATCCCGTTCGGTGTATCCCTGGTGGTGAGTGCTATGGGCGTCGTCTACGGCTACAGCAGACTGGTGCAGCAGGTTACGACTCTGGCAGACACAGTAAAAAAGATCTGCGATGAGCGCACATCGGACCAGGTCAACAGTGTGGCAACGCGTGTCGCTATCGCCTCTATTCAGGCGGACCTGACGTGGATCAAGCAACACATCGCACTATCGGCGACTGCGTGGCCACATAGGCCGCCGGAGATCACGGGAGGGAAGTAGCGGTGGAAATCCCTATCACGATTGAGGCGCTGGCCTCGTTTGCCGGCGGCCTGTTCCTCTAGGGGGGGGGGCGGTGGGTGGCGCAGTCCAAGGAAGACCGTGCTGCATATATGAGGGGGTATTGGGCTGCCAACAAGGAAGTCCTTGCCGCCAAGAAGCATGAATACTACCTAGCCCATAAAGAGGAGCACGCCGCGCGGTGTCGCGAGTATGACGCGGCGCACGGGGCCGAGATGAGAGAGCGGAAGCGTAAGTACGCTGCTGCTCATAGGCCCGAGTTCAACGCCTGGAGTCGCGAGTATTACGCCACGCACAAAGAAGAGCATGCCGCTCTTACTCGCGCCTGGAAGGTTGCCCATAAAGATGAGTTGCCATCCCGAGCGCGCCACTACTATGAGCAGCACAAGGAAGAGTATGCAGCCTATGGGCGCGCGTATACAGCAATGCATCCTGAGCATGTGGCGAGTCGGAGGTTGCGGTATAGGGCGCGCAAGCGAGACGCAGATAATGGGGCGGTCACCGCTCAAGTGATTGCGGAGAAGATCGGCGAGTACGGTGGTATCTGTCCATACTGCAATCACCTCATAGCCGAGGGAGAGATGGATCATGTCGTCCCACTGTCTAGGGGCGGGATGCACGACGCGGATAACTTGGCTTGGGTGTGTGCAGAATGTAATCGGCGGAAGAGCGGCCGGTCATTGCTAAGGTTCATGCTGGCGCGAATAGGAGGGTAAGCCGATGGACATTCCGATCACCTACGAGGCGTTGGCCTCTTTCGGTGGGGGGCTGTTCCTGGCCTTTCTGGCCGGGCAGTGGCTGGCCAAGTACCTCAAGGACTGGAGATGGACGAACCTCCTGGTCCTGGGCGTAACTATCGTCCTGATCGAACTCGCTCACTGGCTGACATACGGAGCCGAGTTTACCGGGCGACAGGCTGGTTTGGCTGCCTTCTGGGGTTTCTTTGCGGCTAGCGCAGAAACGCTCGGCTATGAAACGGTCCTAAACGTCCTTGGGCGCATGGGCGTGGGGAAGCGCAGCGACGAGGGGATCAAGGACGCGGCGATTACGACGCTGGTGGAGGCGAACATCCTGGCGCTAGACGTGGTGCCGAACGAATGCCCACCGACGCCGGGGAGCAGGACGATCTAGGTGTAATTGCCCAGGCCCGGGCGCGGCCCATGGCGATTGTTACTGGGCATGACGCCGCGGAACACGGGACCAACGCGGCGCCACTCATTGAGGAGCGTACCCGTCACGCGGACCAGCGTACCAGGACGGGTCGTTATAGCCACGAGCGGGTGGACGGTGACACCGCGTCGGGATAGCTGCGGCGGAAAGCCAGGTAGCCGCAGAAGGCGACTCCCGGCGGCTAAATCACATGGCAGCGGGTTCGATTCCCGCCTCGTGGCTTAGCCCGGAGCGTAACAGGCGCACACTCCGCCACGACAGACGGAGAGTCAATAACGGGTGCAAATCCCTACCCTGGGCCCATTATCTGGAGGACGTTGTGAGTGAACCGGTCGTGCTAGAGGGGCACCTGCGATACGCCGGCGACGGGTACGAGTGGTCGGGGTTCTACCTCGACAATCTATCGCTGGAGTCCAGACTAGACGCACTGATCCAGCACGTCGATCACCAATATCACCACTGGGTGGTCTCACCGCCGTGGGACGGTGAGATAGAGGCCGGCCAACCTGAACCGTGGATGCCAGTTGACCGGGACGCGCTGATGCGTGCGTATGAGGAGGCCAGGGCTGCGGGCAACGAGGACGCGCCCTACGTGGACACGCTGGCGCTACAGGCGGACTACGGGCGGCTGCGCATCACGATAGAGAGGCTGGACGAGTGACGCCCTCTCGCCTGCTGACCTGGCTCGCGGCGGCCTACCTCGCGGTGGTGTGCCCGGCGGTGGCGCTATGGCACCGCGTCTGGCACCGGCGAGAGTGGCGGGAGTACCAGGAGTTCATGGATACGTGGCTGGGGGAACGCGAACGGTGACTGACGTGCACACGCTGGCCGACTTGCGGCCCGACGCGCAGAACAGGCGCAGGCACACGCCGCGCAACGTCGGGATGATCGTGTCGGCGCTGCATGAGGTGGGGGCCGCGCGTAGCATCGTTATCGACGAAACAGGCGCGGTGCTTGCGGGCAACGCGACGGTTGAGGCGGCAGCCGAGGCCGGCATTGAGCGCGTGCAAGTGGTAGACGCAGACGGCGAGACGATCATCGCGGTACGACGATCCGGTCTCACTGACGAACAGAAGCGGCGGCTGGCGCTGTACGACAATCGCACGGCGGAGATTGCCGAGTGGGATACGCTGCAGATCGCGGCGGACCTGGAGGCCGGGCTGACGTTTGACGGCCTGTTCACGGGCAAGGAGATCGACGGCCTGCTCGTCAAAGCCGCGGACGATATTCTCGCAGAGGAAGGGCGCCTGCCTGAGTACGGCTACGTGCCAGACGCGCGATTCCCGACGGACAACGCGTGGGACGTGCCCATGCTCGACCCGAAGATGCAAGCGCTGCAAGTCGAGTTGCCGTGGCAGTCGTGGGGCTCGAAGCAGGGTGGACGCAAACGTGCCATGAACGGCACGTACCATTTCTACGTCTCAGATGATCGTTTCGAGGCGCTGTGGAAAGACCCGATGCCTGTGGTGACAAGTGGTTGCCGTGCCGCAGTAGAGCCAAACTTTACGACGTCGCTGGAATCGCCACGCGCCTACGTGCTCTGGTGTGTGTATCGCAAACGATGGATCGCACGCTACTGGCAGTCCGAGGGCGTGCGGGTGTTCGTGGACCTGAACGTGCCGGCAGAGTATGCCGACGTGACGTTCCTGGGCGTGCCGAGAGAATGGCGCGCTTACGTGACGCGCGGCTACACCGACCGCATGGAGGCCACGCAGAACGAATGGCGTGCGGCGTGCGAGTATCACGGGGACGACGACATTCTGTTCACGGTGTATGGCGGCGGCAAAGCGGTGAAGGCCATGTGCGCAGAACGCGGCTGGGGATGGATTGCCGAAGAGCGTGACGTGGTGAAGGGGATTATCGATGGCTAAAGGCGGCGGCGGCTCGGGAAGAGGCGGGGGCGGTGGTGGCGGGCCGGACATGTCTCCGGCGGCGGTGGCTTCGCGCCTAGAGGCGTTGGGCGGAACCCGCTGGACAAAGGGGCCGGAAGATCGCGTGTACTTCGACCGAGACACCATCGCGAAGATAGGCGGCATGCGCGTACAACGTTACAGGAGTGGGGGTATATCTGGTGCCACCCTCCGCGGCAGCAAGATCGGTAACAGCGCCGCTAACGATATTATCTATGCAATGCCCAAGACGGCCTACTACGACCTGGTACGGGGCACTCTCGTAGCGAGAGAGGGCAACCTCCGGGGTGCCACATCCCAGGCCTGGCAGGCCGCGGTTGCGGCTGCCGTCGCGCGCCGTTAGGCAGGGGTAAGGGGCTAAGTGTCTCACGGATGGCAGGTCAGCACAGACGCCATAATCGCTGCCGTCGACAAGACGCACGGCGGTGTCTATCTGGCTGCCGACCAGTTGGGATGCAGTGCCAAGACGATTCTGCGGCGAGCGAGGCGCGTACAAGCCGTGGCGGATACTATCGCCAAGTACCGTGAGAGGCGCAGCGACATTGCGGAGATGAAGCTCGAAGGCGCGCTGATCGCCGGGGAGTCATGGGCGATACAGTTCCAGTTGCGCACACAGGGGCGTGATCGCGGCTATGGGGACAAACTAGAGACAGAGAATCGCACCATCGTGGAGTGGGTGTATGGCAACGACGAGACTGCGCGTGACGTTGCCGGAGCCACACGCGAAGCAGAGGGAGATTGAGCGCGATCCGGCACGCCGAAAAGTTATATGTGCTGGAAGGCGTGCTGGGAAAACCACGCTAGCCGCATTCGCGGCGTGTGAACATGCAAAGAACGGGCGGCGGGTGCTACTCGCCTCACCTACGCAGGAGCAGGCCGATACGTTCTGGGAGAAGTGCAAAACGTGGCTAGGGCCACTGGTCAGTGCCGGCATAGTCAAGAAGAACGAAACGAGGCACACGCTTGAGTTCCCGAACGGCGGGCGCATCCGAGCCAAGACGGCCTTCGACGCCGACACCTTACGCGGCGACTATGCCGACTTCCTCGTGTTGGATGAGTTCGCCATCATGGATCCGTCGGCGTGGGATCTGGTCGGCGCGCCCATGCTCCTGGACAACGACGGCGACGCCTGGTTCATTAGCACACCGAAGCGCAAGAACCACTTTCATAGCTTCTACGTGCGTGCACTTGGTGACGATACAGGGCGCTGGAAGGCATGGCATTTTACCAGCCACGACAATCCACATCTCTCGCGTGAGGCGCTGGCCGAGATCACAGCCGACCTCAGTGAGGATGCCTACAAGCAAGAGATACTCGCCGAGTTCTTGGACAACGAGGGGGCCGTCTTTCGTAATATCGCGGCATGCATGGGCGCACCCGTCAACCCGGACCCTACTACCCATCACGGCCATCACGTGGTGCTAGGGGCCGACTGGGGCAAGGTCTCGGACTACACCGCCTACAGCGTGGTGTGCAGCGATTGCCGGGTAGAGCTGGCGCGGCACCGGCGCAACGAGATCGACTACCACGTGCAGCGCCAGGACCTGGTGACGCTGGCACAGCGATGGGGCGTTGCCGTGGTGGTGGCGGAGAGCAACGCGATGGGCCTGCCGATCATAGAGGAGCTACAACGCGATCCGGCGCTGTCTCGCGTAGGGGTGCAATCGTTTGACACGACGCCCTCCTCCAAGCCGCCACTGATCGAGAGCATCCGCCTAGCCTTCGAGCGTACCGAGTGCCAGTGGCAGGCGGACCCGATATGGACGGCGGAACTCGAAGCGTATGAAGTGAAGTACAGCGCGCAGACGGGCAGGCCGGCCTATTCGGCGCCTGTGGGTGTGCACGACGATACAGTGATAGCACGTGCGCTGGCCTGGTACGCGGTAGCCGGCGGCGGTCCGCTCCTGTTGTGGGGTGATAGATAGTATGCCGGATAACTGGATAGCGACGGTACAGCGGAGCGGCAAGAGCGTCACAATGTCCGCCTACGACTGG
>Ga0172380_10005557_pt1 | contig 15220 bp, 12 predicted proteins | sample Leawe162metaG_FD_119747 | JGI IMG/M metagenome (GOLD analysis project Ga0172380, IMG submission 119747) | Leachate microbial communities from a municipal landfill in Southern Ontario, Canada - Leachate well 162 metaG | ecosystem: Engineered > Solid waste > Landfill > Unclassified | place...
CGCGATGGTCCCCGCCATATAAAACGATTCTGGCAGCCTCAGGATATTCGTCCGCAAAAGCCCGGATACCGTTGAGATCATTGGAGCTGATATTACGTTTGCGCTTCACTTCTATCGCGGCAAAGGCATCAGAGGCATACACTACAAAATCGACTTCAAGTCCCGTGGACGTACGCCAGTAATAAACAGCGCCGTCCGATTGGCGCCACGACAGGATGGCTCGCAGGTGCTGGAGAACCAGTGTTTCAAGACTGGCCCCGTCAATTTCCGCCGGGGCATCCAGCGGCCCCCTGGGCCGGAGGGCGCGAAAGACACCGGCGTCAAAAAGGAAAAACTTAGGGTGCTGGATGATGCGCCTGCGGGCGCGTTTCTTGAAAGGAGGAAGGCAAACACCGATGAGAAGATCCTCGAGAATTCCAAAATAACTTTCAGCAAGCTTACGCTTAATCTGGCATTCGCGGGACACTTCGCTGATATTCAGCAATTGCCCTTGCGAGAAACTGGCAGTCTCCATAAAACGGGAAAAGGAACTTAAGTTACGCGTCAAGCCTTCCTGCATCACTTCTTCTTTCAGATACGTCTGAACATAGCTTTGGAGGTATTCGTCCGGGGGCACATGTTTGCGCGGGTCATAGATGGAAGGAAGAAGGCCGAATCTGACCGCTTTCTCAAAGTCAAAGGAACGCCCAAGTTCAGCGGCCGTCAGGGGATGGAAATGCCTGGTGACGGCTCGCCCACCCAAAAGATTGACACCGGAGCGGCGCAGTTTACGCGCGCTTGATCCAGTCAATATAAACCACGGGTTGCTGGCCTCAATTATGCGATGAACTTCATCAAGCAAGGACGGCAGTTTTTGAATTTCGTCAATTATTATTGGTCCATCCGTGGAAACGTTGACCATGTTACCAAGACGCTGCGGATCAGCCGCCAGAGCATTAAAGGTCCGTGCTTCCAGTAAATCAACGAAAACCGCATCTGGAAATAGATGGCGCAGACAATATGTTTTTCCCGTGCCTCGCGGCCCAAGAACAAAACATGACACGCCTGGTTTAAACAGGTTTTTTCTGGCAAACATAACGCCAATATACAATGTAATATGGCGTTGTCAATGCCATTTTACAAGAAGGCATCACCTGAATGATTCATTGATTCAGGCGCTGGTCATGGAGCGGAAAGCAAGAACGCTCAGGCTTGTGCCCATGATTGCTCCGGCGATATTGGCCAGCATATCGCCCCAGGAACAGGCGCGCTCAATCCATGGCAGGCTCCCCTGGAGGATTTCCATGAGGGCGCCGTAAGAAGCTGCCAGAAGCACGATCGCGGCCGCCGCCACCCATGGCCGGCGGCTGATGAACCCTGGCAAAGCCCGGCCCAGCAGGAATGCAAATCCACCGTAAAGCAGGGCGTGCAATATTTTATCCTGGTGCGGCAGAAGTTCCGGCGCCTCATCAATAGCGCCGGCAGGCATGAGGGATAAAACAAAAAGACCGGCGGCATAGATCCCGCAGATCAGCAAGCGCTGCTTAGGAGTGATGTTCACAAACAACAGTTCCTTACATGGTTATCATCGACAGCCTGACATGGGACATTGCCAGTAGACGTTGCGCAATATTTCCAAACTCTTGCCTGCCATCAGCGATTCTATCAGACAGGAAAGCCATACGAGGCCAGGCGGTGCCCCGGGCGGGCTGACTGTAGCGCGCCACGTCTTCAAATGTGGCGCGTCATCTGTTTGCCTGGATGGAATCACCAATCACCGCCGAACAGGATAGTTCGGCGCTACATGATGACAAGAATCGCTCAACCCAGGCGCAAAAACATCATCTTTACCCGGGCCGGATGGCGGAAGGCGTGTAATTCGGGACAATTGCTTTCAGGAGCCGCCGGACTTCTTCCGTTTGCCCCTGCCCGGCAGCGCGCAGGATATCGTCCAGGAGGGCGTCAAGCTGTTTTTCGTCCGCGGGCGATGCGGCCGCCACGGCGGCCGGCTCGCCGTTGGCGACGAATATTTTTTCATGCCGCGTGCGGCGGTATTCCTCGCCGTCCTGGAAAAGCTCCTCGAAAAGCTTTTCGCCGGGCCTGAGTCCGGTGAAGACGATTTCAATATCCCGGCCCACTTCTTTGCCGGAAAGCTCGATCAAATCTTTGGCCAGGTCCACGATCTTGATCGGCTCGCCCATGTCCAGCACGAAAACGCCGGTCTTGCATTCCGCGCCGGCCAGGGTGGCCGCCTGGAGCACCAATTGCACCGCCTCCGGGATGGTCATGAAATAGCGCTTCACCTCCGGATCGGTCACGGTCACGGGCCCGCCGCGGGCAATCTGCTCCCGGAACATGGGCACCACGCTGCCGCGGCTGCCGAGGACATTACCGAAGCGCACAGCCACATAGGGGCGCCCGGTGCGCAGGGCCGTGACCTGGACCATTTTTTCGGCCACGCGCTTGGTGGCGCCCATAATGTTGGTTGGATTGACGGCCTTGTCAGAGGAAATCATTACGAAGCGCTCCACGCCGAAGCGCTCCGAAAGCCGCAGCAGGAGGCGCGTGCCGGCCACGTTGTTTGTGATGGCATCCTCGCAGTTAGACTCCATCATCGGCACGTGCTTGTGCGCCGCGGCATGGAAAACCACCTGGGGCTTTGAGTGCTCAAAAACCGCCTCCAGGCGCGGCCGGTCACGGATGTCGGCCACGACCACGCTCAATGCGGTTTTCGGCCAGAGCCGCCGCAGCTCCTGCTCGATCTGGAAGAGGCTGTTTTCGCCATGGCCCAAGAGGACCAGTCCGGCCGGCCCGGAGCGGACTATCTGGCGGCAGAGTTCGGATCCGATGGAGCCACCGGCGCCGGTGACCAGGATGCGCTTGCCGGCAATCATTTTCTCGACATCCTGTGAATTAATCTTAACCGGATCCCGGCGCAGGAGATCCTCGATATCCACCGTGCGCAGCTGGCTGACGCTGATCTGGCCCGAGAGGATTTCGTACATGCCCGGCATGGTGCGCGAAGGCACGCGGGCGGCCTCGCAGAGGGTCCTGATCTCGCGGATCACTTTGCCGGGGGCGGTGGGAATGGCAATGACAACCTCGTCAATACCCAGCTTTGCCGCCAGCTTCGGTATATCCTTCCTGGTTCCCAGGACGGGGATGCCGTGGATGGATTTGTGCTGCTTGGCGGGGTCGTCATCCACGAATCCGACGGGATCGAAATTTATGTGCCGGCTGGAGAGCATTTCGCGCGCGATCATCGAGCCGGCATCGCCGGCGCCGACAATCAAAACCGCCTTGCAATCGGTTGCCCGGTCAGCGCGCCTACGCCGATGCGCCATGATCCGCACGCTGAAGCGCGTCCCGCCCACCACCACCAGGGTCAGGAGCCCGTCAATGAAGGGCACCGACCGGGGCAAACGCCTTCCGGTTTCGAGGCCGAGGATGCCGGCAAAGAAAAACAAACCGGCCACGATAAGGGTGGCGCTGCCGACGGCCAGGATGATGCTTACCAGCTCATCCACGCTGGCATAGCGCCAGTAGCGGCGATACAGGCCGAAGAAAAAAAATATCGTCAGTTTTACAACAAGCGCCAGGAGCGTGAAATGCACCAGGGCCGGCACGTAAGAGGCCACCCACTCCGCACTATCCACCCGCATGACCAAGGCCAGGGTCGGGGCTACCGCAAGGAGCGCAACATCCAGTAATAATAAATAACGGTTACGCATTTGATAAACCTAACGCGGCCTTTGGCCGCAAACCAAATTTTACAGGCCGTAAGGCCGACCTCCCGGAGAGTCGGTACAACATACACTAAATCTGCCGCCATTATATCACGGCCTGCAGTTCGGATCTGCTGTAGGCCTTCATAGCATGAAGGCAAGAGCCGCGATATTATCGCGGCCTACAATAAACCATTGCAGCCATTCCCCGCCCCGACCAAGGCTGGAGCTCAAGCGCAAAATGGAAAAGAGATTTTATGACCGCCCCCGGTGAAACAAGGCTTGCTGCTCTTCAAACCCGGAATGGAGCCGCGGGTGATGATGCCTTAAAGCAGACTCAAAGACATCATCAAGATTTTCAAGAGCCTGCCGGGTATTAGCATGACGTATGTCCTCCCTGCGCATTTGTTCCAACTCTACCCCAACCTGCTGCCAACGCCTGCGCCACTGTAACATTATGTTGTCATTTCCTTTTGTCATTGTCCAGATGATAGCACAACGCGATTTATTTTCAACAGGACAGTACGAAGCAGTTTTCCGTGCAACACGTGTAATTCGCACGAGAAGGCGGCAACCGCGTTTAGACCTCATGAATCAACAAGTGCGGTAGAACCCGATTCTCAACCTCTCATCCTCTCAGCTTCTCTCCATTCTGACGGATCAATCACCTGCAGCCCTTTAAAAAATCCGGCGTAGAACCCCCGATCGCGGGTGAGCAAACGATCGCACTGCACTAAAGCATGGGCGCCGATCAAAAAATCCGCCACTATACGCGCCCGCTTTCCGCCTCCTGAACGGTATTGCTTCCAGATGATGCCGGCTCTGGCGGCTGATTCCTGATTCATGGGTGAAAAACGAACTCCAAGTTCGCGCAGCGTTTTTTCGCCGTCTTCCCGGGCGGGAAACACGGCCACTGTTTCCGCCCACACAGAATCACAGGCCACAATCGCGCCAATCCGCAACGATTCACGCAAGCACTGTCCCGAAGCCGATCCGAACCTGGGGTCCGCCAGGAAAACATCCAGCAGCACATTGGTGTCCACCGCGGTAATCATGCTTTGCCCCGCAATTCTTTAACCAAGGCATCGCTGGTTTTTCGCAACTTGAGACAACCTATCACGCGGCTTACGGGATCGCGTCCTACCGCTTTAACGGCGATCAAGCGCCCGTTTTCCTCATGAAAATCCAGGACTGTTTTAGGCGTTATTCCCAGGCTTTGACGCAGCGGTTTGGGAATGGTCACCTGCCCACGTTCGGCTACCACGGCATTCATAATAAGCTCCCTCCATGCATAAAAAGTATGCAATCAATTCTGTGTATACATACTACACGCCCCGGGCAAAATTGCAACGATTATTATTTACCGAAAGAAACGCCGTCATTTCCCTGCCCCGCCGAAGTCTTTGACAAAGGGTGTATCGCGACCTACAGTTTCTATTCAGTTCTGCTGTAGACCATTCTGCAGGAGGATCTGCCTTTGGCGGAAAATTCCTATACGTCAACGATAGTTGGATACTGTGGCCGACTTAATGTTTGACCAAGCGCTTGTTCCGGACCCGAATACCGCCCGGACGCGGTAATAATAAGTTTTACCGGAAGGCAGGCAGTGCGTCCAATTCCCCACCCTGTCCTCGGACTTGCCCTGATGATTGAGCCACGGGTAGCAAAACTCACGATTGGTTATTAAATCCCGCCAGGCTTCTCCATCCTCGCTGCATTGGACATGGTAGCTCACGAAATCTTTCCGGCGCACGCTCGCCCAGGAAATAACAATACCGGGCCCCTGCAGCATGACCGGCCGGGCATCCGTCATGACGGGCCTGACCGGCAAATTTGGATGGAGAGCATCGGAATCAATATTATAAATTGCCGCATTGTCGTTGCTCCAGCAAACGCGGAATGCATCGGGATGGTCACGGACAAAATCGAGCGAAGCCGGAGTATACCACCGGCTGACTTCGAGGATATTTTCGGGCCAATGCCCGGACTTGCGCCAGGCATCGCTGGAAGCGCCATCGCGCAGATTCACCAGCAGCACCCAGTTTGTAGAATCTATAACCTGCGCAAGCACAACCGGGAGGTCATGGCCTGGAATTGATGCGCCCTTGAGCCAGAAAGATCTGTCTGCGCACTGCACGCCGGTCAAGGGCCGCAAATAAAAAGCCGTCAGGGGATCGGTCACAACATGTTTAATACCTGTGGCCCTGACCGTATTTACAGCATCCGCCCAGTGGTGGTGATCGTTGGCCGGCGGTATCTTTTTCAACGTAAAGATGCGGCTGTGCGCATTCTCCCAATCGCCAATCCGCACAGGGAAAAGCAGAACAGCCAGAACCACCAGGGCCAGGGCGGCAGGCACTGCCCGCCTGGGTCTTTTCGCGGCATGGCGCACCATGCCGGCCAAACGCACGGCGGCATAGGCCGCCACATATCCGAGCGGTATGATATATCCAATCCGGTACAAGACCGATGAGGCAGAAACATGTCGCAGGAACATGTCAACTGTGAAAGGGTTGAACCATGTCAGCAGGGGGATTGCCATCCCTCCCGCAATGTATGGATTGCGGGCCAGGGGTTTCCAAAATACAAAAAACATTAAATAAGCAAAACATCCCCATAAAGTCACGACTTGGAAACAATCGCCAACGGGATTCATGATGAGCAGGTTCCCGGCCCAAGAACCTAGCGCCTTGAGAGAAACCAGCCTGTCGAGATACGCCGTTTCCGGCGCCTTGTGGAAATGCAACCAGAAAAATCCCGCCACAAATAACAGTGTGCAGCCGCCCGCCACGAGAAGAACGCGCAAGCCGCGCCGGTCCAGGAGGGCCGGTGTCCCTCCTTTTGAGAAGCGCTGCAGCGCGCACGCCAGTCCCATGGCCCAGCAGATGAAAAAGGCAAAGAGCGCCTCCTGGGTATGGATTTTAACAAGCGCCAGGCCGAAAATGGGGAGCAGCCATAGCGCCCTGGCGGCCGCAGGCGCCCCGCGCAGGAATCGGAGCGCCAGGGCCGCCACGGCGAGAAAAATAACGAAATTTAGCAGGGCCGGCGCATAAATATAATACCTGAAAAAAGCAAAGACTGAAACGCCCTGGTGGGCCAGCGTGAATAAAACCGCCAGGACCGCCAGCCAGGCTTTTAAAGTTGCAGAAACCCGCTCCTGCGCGGCCACAATCCCGAAAAAAGAAGCGAGGCACAAGGCAAACAACAAAGTATTCGCAAACGCCAGGGGCCACATGGCCTCGGCCAGCGGCAGGCCGCTTATTGCGCAGAGAAATGCGGCCACCCAGTACCAATACGGTCCCTGGTGAAAAAAGGCGGATCCCGCAAGCGCATCAGGAACCGGAGCTTTGGCATGGATAAACTCAACCTGGTCCTGGATTTTACCGAGGTGCGTCCAGGCATCCGCCGGCAGTTCGGCATAAGGTCCGGCATATAAAAAATACGCCATGACGCCCGCCCCGACGCAGGCGGCGGAAATCAACGGCAATAAAAAGCGGCGTGATAATGCCCGGCCTGCCGCCGGCGCGACGCAAAATTTATCCGCGGTGCGATTTTCCAAGTCGGTCTTTGGCCGCAACCATATCTTTGTAGGCCCGCATAAAATGCGGGCAAGAGCCGCGATACTATCGCGGCCTACAGTTCCGCCCAAAGCGGATCCGCTCAAGGCGGAATACTTCACTGGCCGAGCTCCCTGGCCGGCGCTCGGGCATAGGCGGGCAGGCTTCTCAAAACTATAACATATCTTAACGGAACGATCTATCAGATGGCGGACAAGGACGGCGCCGGCCAGAAGGGCGGTTATGCCCGCCCAGGCCGCTGCGACCCAGGAAGGCGATGCCTTTATCCATGCAATGATGAACAAGTCGGCCACCAGCAGGCTGTATGAGATCGCGACGCTGAAAAGGATGGGAGCCGCGCGCAGCCGCATGAGCTTCCAGGCCAGCCAGCCGGGGAGCAGGAAAACCAGTCCGTAAAGGACAAGGAATATAATTGAGGCATTCATTACGGATGACTTCTGCAGACCTTCACAACCAGCCTCGGGCTGATCCGCCTGTGGCGGGCATAAAGAATTTGTTTCAATCCTGCCACCATACTATGGCGGCCTACAGTAAACCCACCGTCATTATATGACGGCCTACAATTCCGATCTGCTGTAGGCCTTTCCGTAAGTGACGGACAGGCAAGAGCCGCGATGATATCGCGGCCTACAGTTAATTCTTCTGTAGGCCCGCATAGAATGCGGGCTCTTATCTGACCCCCTGTCCGTTCTACCATCGAAGATTTTCCACCTCTCCTTGAAAAGGCCAATCCTCTGCCCGAGCGACCATACCGGCCCGCACCGGATTCTTGCGCACATATTCCCATTTTTCAGCATAAGATTCGGAAGACCTTAATACATGATCAAAGAAACCTTCCTGCCATACGCGAACATTTTTTTGATCAGCATGGAGAGCTTTTGTTATTGCCCGTTTCAATCCTTTTACCGCAAGGCTTATACTGCCTTCCCTGCCGACGCGAACGAAGCAATGGACATGATCCGGCATGAGCACGTACTTCCCAAATGCAACCGAATGACGTTGCGCGGCACGTGCCGCCTGGTGAAAGACATGGATCACAGCATCATCAGCCAGCAAAGCTTGTTTTTGCCACGTGCAGATTGTCACAAAATAAATCGGATCTGGAAGAAAGACATCCGATAATCGAGGCGGACGCCCATGTTGACTGGAATATTTCATTTTCGATCCCGCCGCGATATCCCGACCTCCAGGAGAGTCGGGACGGCCTATAATTATTCTTTTGTAGGCCCGCATAGAATGCGGGCATTCTTCCCAAACCTGCCGCCATATTATGGCGGCCTACAATTCCGATCTTCTGTAGGCCCGAATAGTATTCGGGCATTGTTCCTTATTTTGCCGTGATACTATCACGGCCTACAATTAATTCTTTTACAGACTAATCCGTCAGCTGACGGACTGCAGGCGGATAAGATGAAGGCATTTCATTCTTATCCGAAAAATCTGTTCGCCGATATCCGGTACATATTGCGTTTCTGGATTGAAGCGATTCCCGGCTGGCGGCAGATTTGCACGAACGGCGTGCTATCAAGCGCCTCGGCCGCATGGAAATGATGCCGGTCTATCAGGCCGTCGCTGAGCTTCGATTCCACCAGCAGCCAAGGCTTTCCGTTTTGAACAACAAGGAAGTCCGTTTCCTGTTTCTGCTTGTTCCTGATATAAAACAACTGAAAATCATCGCCGCTCGCATCACCCCATAGTTGTATTCTCGTTTTAAGCTCACATGCCACATAATTCTCAAAACGGGCGCCAGGATCGGCGATGCGCGTCCAATCATAAAGATAATATTTACCCGCCTTCAAAAGCGACCGCTTGATATTGCGGGCATACGGCCGGATGGAAAAAGCCAGGTAAAAATCATCAAGACGTCTTAAATAATTTTTCGCCGTAACCGGGCTGATCTGGAGGTGGGAAGCCAGAGAGGAAACTGACAAAGGACTTCCAACCATTCCAGGCAGCAGTTGATACAAGTCGTAAATATGCTCCCGGTCCACGATGCGAGTAAGTGCGCCGATATCCTCGCGAATGACCGTATCCAGGTAATCCCTGGACCACTTGGCATGGAAAGCGCGAGATTGATGCAGAAACGTCTCGGGAAATCCGCTGTATTCGAGCAACCGCATGAGCAGCTCCTGATCGCTGGGACCGGGCGTAAACTGTTGCAGTTGCCCCTCGATGAACTGCCCGGCCGAGGCCGGGACTGTAAGCGTCGCTTCTGATACGCCCCTGATTTCTGAAAACACCAGAGGCATCAGGTGAAAAGTGAAATAGCGCCCCGCCAGGCTGTCACCGGCCCGCCGCTTGAGATCGAGCTTGGCCGAGCCGGTGACAATGAAATGATACCGGTCGGATGTTTCATCAAAAGCCGCCTTCAGTATATTTTTCCACTTCGGCATTTTGTGTATTTCGTCGAAGCAGACCCATCCGGGGCGGTCGCCGGCGAGGGAGTCGGCCGTAAAAAAAAGCTCATTTTCTTTATAGCGCTGTCGTACGCTGCGCAAATCCCAGAGATAATATAATGCGCTCGATTTTTCGTCCACGAGCTTTTGTCTGGCCAGGATGGTTTTGCCGGCCTGGCGCGGGCCGGTAATGAATCGCATTTGCCGGCCCCACTTGCTGGCAAAAGCTATTGCGTATAATGCGCGTTTTATCATTCCAACCATTCTATATATACATATATAATAGTCAAACTATTTTTTATATTCCCGCAATATAGTCACAAGCAGGAATGAGGTGGTATGCGTTTGTACAAGGAGAAAGTAGATACGAAAATAACTGACGCCTAGCTCTTTCTGACAAGGTTCCGGGCAACCTCGACGATGTCATCGGCGCGCGGATAATAGGCTTTTTCCAGCGGCGCGCTCATTGGCGCAGGGCAATCGGGTAAAGCCAGGCGGGCCGGAGCAGCTTTAAGACTTTCGAATGCTCGCTCTGTGACACGGGCGACGATGTCACCCGAAACGCCGCCGGTGAGCCAGCCGACGTCGGCCACTAGCAGTCGGCCGGTTTTACGAACGGATTTGACAATCAGCTCCAGGTCGAGCGGCGCCAGAGTGCGCGGATCGATTACTTCGGCATCGATTCCTTGAGCCTTAAGTATATCCGCAGCCAGCATGGCTTCCTTCAGCATGTAAGAAATGGCCACGATCGTAAGATCTTTACCAGAGCGGCGCACGATCCCTTTCCCGATTGGAACCGCATACGCGGCTTTCGGCACATGGCACTTTTCAGAATAGAGCCAGCGTTCATCAATGAAGATCACCGGGTTATCGTCGCGGATGGCGGCAATCAGGAGTCCCTTGGCATCGTAAGCCGTGGCGGGCATGACTACTTTCAATCCCGGCACATGGGCGAACATGGCGTGCAGGGCCTGGGAATGCTGGGCAGCCTGCTCACCGCCCCGGTTGATGATGGCCCAGACAACCAGCGGCACAGACACGCGCCCCCCGAACATATAGCGCCAGTTGGCCGCCTCGTTGATGATGGGGTCAAAGGCATAGAACATGAAATCCATGCGCGGATGGACAACCACCGTCCGCATTCCGGCCAGGGCCGCGCCAACCGCCGCGCCGGTCACGGCATTCTCTGAGACGGGCGTATCGATGACCCGGCTTGATCCGAAACGCTCCAGAAGCCCGGTGGCCGTATTTCCAACATACCACGGGCTTTTTACCCCCTGCCCGATCAAGACCACCGAGCGATCGGCCGCCATGGCCAGATGGAACGCCTCGTTAATGGCATTGCTGTATGGAAGAAGGCGTGATTTCTTTTTCATAGCACCTTAGTTTTGCATCGCGTTAGTTTGGCGCAGATGCGCGGCGCGGGGGGCGCTGCTGTATAAGCATACCGCAAGCCACACGCAACAAAGCAGATTCGCCAAAATAACGCGACTTTCCTTTCCGGCAAACACCGGCGTTTCCGAAAAACATTTTTTTATAATCTTTTGGGTTGAACTAAAAAACGGTGCAAAAGAACAGTTTACACGCTGTCATTATTGAAAAATATTTTAAAAAACAACGCTGGTGTTTGTGCAAAATTAAGGCAGGAACACATTATCATAAAGCTCGTTCGCGTGCGGCTCGCTGCACTTCAGGACACTTTCGCTGGCGGACCGGATTCTCTCCGCCTCGCGCCGTTGAATGACCGCTATTTCAGCCGCGGTGCAGATTCCGCGCCGCACAAGCATCGTCTCCATTATCTTCAGCGGATCGCGCTTGCGCCAGCGGGCTATTTCCGATTTCGGGCGGATATCGGAATGAAGCCCCTGGACGTTGTCGTCAGGTCCGACGTGGCCTCTCAGGCGATACGTCAGGCATTCGATAAAAACAGGCCCTTTCCCCCGCCGGCATAAACTAACCGCCGCGCGCGCCTTCTGATAGACAGCCACGGCATCATTGCCGTCCACGCGCCAGCTTGAAATGCCGAGCGAAGCGGGCGTTTTGGCTATATTCATTTCGGCACGGCACTCCCGGATCGGGAGGTGCGTTGAATAGAGATTATTTTCGCACACAAAAATGACGGGGAGGCGGTGCAATGCGGCCAGGTTAAGGGATTCGTAAAAAACGCCCTCATCGGTGGCGCCGTCGCCGAAGAACGCCACGGTCACCCGCCAGTCGCGGCGGATTTTGCACGCCAGGGCCGCGCCTACCGCCAGGGAGATCGTGCCGGCCACGATCGGCGCCGAACCGAGGAAACCGCAGTCCGGGTCAATCACGTGCATGGACCCTCCCCGCCCGCGCGAGCAGCCCCCGGTTTTTCCGTAAAGCTCAGCCACGAGCGCCTTCATATTGCCGCCCTTGGCCAGGTAATGACCGTGGGAGCGATGATTCCCGAACACATAATCGCGCCTGCCGAGGGCGGCACACACCCCTACCGCCGCGGCCTCCTGCCCCGAGCACAGGTGCACCGGGCAGCGGATGCGCTTATCCAATATCGGCTGGACAAAGCTCTCCTCGCAAAGCCGGATACGCAGCATAGCGCGGTAAAGCCGGATTAGTAATGATTTGGAATAGTATTTCATCTGAGCAACATTCTCTGCAGGCCTTCACAGCATGAAGGCATTTATAAACCATGCCGCCATGCTATGGCGGCCTACAGGTTCTGATCTACTGTATGCCTACATAAAATGGAGGTCTGTCATTTAAGCCGCCGTAATCGGGCGCATGCTTTGTCCAGTTCTTCATCCGTTTTGGCATAGCAGAATCTTACCAGATTCTCTCCGCCATTATCGTGATAAAAGGCCGATCCGGGCACGCTGGCCACGCCAGTTTTGCTGAGAAGGAACATAGCCTTTTCCTTGCTCGTCCGGCCGGGCAGATTGGAAACATCGGCCATGACATAGTAGGCGCCTTGCGGAACATAAGGCTTGAGCCCTATGCCGGCCAGGGTTGAGCAGATTAGATCCCGCTTGCGGTCAAACTCTTCGCACAGCCCCGAATAAAACGAGGGCGGCAGACCGTCAATCCCGGCCGCGACCCCGAGCTGGAGGGGAGCCGGGGCGCAGACATAAACCAAGTCATTGACATATCCAATCATGTCGGCCCACTGCCGCCGGCAAACGCAGTAGCCGATTCGCCAGCCTGTAATGCTGTAAGTCTTGGAATATCCGGAAATCGTTATTGTGCGGTCGGCAACTGAAGCCAGGGATCCCGGACTGATGTGCTTCCGCCCGTCATAAACAAAGTACTCGTATATCTCATCCGTAAAAATGAAAATATCGTGGCGCCGGGCGAAAGCGGCCACCTTTTCCAGCTCGGCCGCAGTCCAGACCTTGCCCGAGGGGTTGGCCGGCGTACAAATGAGAATGGCCTTGGTGCGAGGGGTTACGGCGCGCTCCAAGTCTGCATCGGTAAAAGTCCAATCCGGGGGCCGCATGTTAACATAGCGCGGCACAGCCTCGACCGCCAGAATGGTGTTGATGTGGTAGCCGTAAAAGGGCTCAAACAATATGACTTCATCTCCCGGGTTGAGCAGGGCCAGGCAGGCGCAATATAGCGCGCCGGTTGAGCCGGCGCTCACGACAACCTCGTTTTCGGGATTAGCCGTGATTTTGTTATAGGATAACATCTTGCGCGCTATGGCTTCGCGAAGCTGCGGCAGGCCGTCGTAGCGGGTATAGCTGTTGTAGCCATCGTCCATGGCGCGCTTGGCGCCGGCGCTGACCGGCGGGGGCACGCCGGTATCGCAGACGCCCTGCGCCAGGTTGATGCCCCCGGCCTTTTCGCACTCAATGGTCATGACGCGTATTTCAGCCTGGGATATATCCGCGGCGCGTTTGCTCAATGATAAAGTCATTATAACTCTTCGAGGTTACGGGAACTTATTTCTGACAAATTTTACCACTGATTACACGGATGGCACCGATATTCGCGTTCATCTCACGACCCTTTTCCATTGCAGTTTGGCATATTTAAAATTCAGAAGCAACGCAAGACGCAGTCCTGTTAAAGCCAGATATCCCGTCATTTGTGCCAAGTGCGTATCATTAAATGCAGAAACTACTTTCGAATCAGCTATGACAGCATTATCAACAATCAAATCAGGAATTAACCTGCCGATTTCATGCGCCTTATATGCAACATTGAATACCTTCTGCTGATCGACACAATGGCCACGTTCCCGCAATTCGATGATAAGCGCGTTTTCGTACAGTTTTTCATCAAGACCAGGTTTCAATTCATTTAAGACTAACATCGCTGCGCCAATGATATCAGCGCTTAATTTCTCATGAATCAAATTCTCCATATCCGTACGATCCGTGCCATCCGTGGTAATAAATATTTCATTTTCCGTAGAAGGATCGGACGGTTTTGATTACGTATTCTACTTCCCGGTTCGTGATTTCAACGTTCATGGGCAGAGAGCAGACCTCGCGGCTCAGCGCCTCGGTTTCGGGAAAGCCGCGGTCTTCCAGCTTCAGGGCGGCATGCTTGTAATAAGGCTTGCGGAACTGCGTCAGCACTTCAACCCCGTTGCGCTTGAGATAATCGGAGAATTTACTGCCTTGTTTTGAGCGAAGCGTGTAGTTCTGGTAAACGTGCGAGAAGCCCGGCCTGGAATAATGCGGCAGGAGCAGGTCGGGCAGGTCGGATAGCGCAAGGCGATAGCGCCCGGCAAGCGCCTGGCGCTGCTTTATCCATGCCGGCAAATGCCGCAGCTTAACATCGAGAAATGCCGCTTGGAGATTATCCAGAAGACAGGTAAATCCATGGCCGTGGTATTCGCCGGTCTGCCTGTCCTCCCCGTTGTAACGCATGCGCTGTGCGAACAGGGCCACTTTCGGGTCATTGGTGGTGATGGCGCCGCCATCGCCATATCCGCCGAGAATTTTAAAGGGATAAAAGCTCCAGCAGCCGGTCAGGCCGAAAGAACCGACCTTTTTGCCCTTGATTGCCGCGCCAAGGCTCTGGCATGCGTCTTCGATGACCTTCAGATTATGCTTCCGGGCAATCTTCATTACCGACGGCATGTCCGCCGGCCAGCCGCTCAAGTGGACCGCCATAATGGCGCGCGTGCGGGACGTGATAGCCGGCTCTATCTTGGAAACATCGATGTTGAAATCTTTGCCTACGTCAACCAGCACGGGCTTCGCGCCGGCGTTGACCACGGCCGAGCAGGTCGCCACGAAGGTGTGCGCCGGCACGATGACCTCGTCGCCGGGGCCGATCCCGGCGCCCAGCAGGGACATGTGAAGGGCGTCGTAGCCGCTGTTCAAGCCCACGGCGTATTTCACACCGACAAACTTTGCCAGGTTGCTTTCAAAAGAGCTCAGCTGCCCGCGCATGATCAGGTCGCCCTTGGACATGACCTCGAAATAAGCCGCGTCCAGTTCCGGCTTCAGCATCTTGTAAACACGCTTGGGATCCACGAATGGCACTTTCATCGGCATGATATTATGTCCTTATATTGTTCACCACGGATGAACACGGATTGACACAGATA
>Ga0172380_10005558_pt1 | contig 15220 bp, 14 predicted proteins | sample Leawe162metaG_FD_119747 | JGI IMG/M metagenome (GOLD analysis project Ga0172380, IMG submission 119747) | Leachate microbial communities from a municipal landfill in Southern Ontario, Canada - Leachate well 162 metaG | ecosystem: Engineered > Solid waste > Landfill > Unclassified | place...
CGAGGATCGTCAGCGTGGGCCAGCCGATATGGCTGAAGTCGCCAACCCAGGCAGCGAGGAACATGCCGGCATAGACGATCGGCACACCCGGCAACGCCGGCAGCACGGTGCCCAGCGTGCCAACGATGATGAGCAGGGCGGCAAGCAGGTAAAGGAGAATCTGTATGGTCATGCGACGGCAATCCGGAATGGAGCGCGGAGTCTAACCTGCGTGCGCAGCGGCTTCCGGGGCAATCTGTCGCCGAGGGCAGGTCGCTGCAGGCGCGGGCGAGCCATCCTTCAGCGCATGCGTCAGCGCCATCATTAGTGTGAGGTGCGTCACATTTTGACGCCGGCGGGAACTCCCCTTGCCCCAGCGGTGGACGCCTCATCTAGCCCCTTCTTTTTGAGAATATCATCTGATTTCAGTTGCTTGCGTCGCATGAAAAGGCGTCGGCGGACTCGGGTCCGGGCTTGGCACAGATCATGCTCAACAAGTGTCGGGCATCCGCCAGCGAAGGATTCGCGGCTGATGCTCCGCGCTGCCACGGCAAAGTGGTTGCGACACACTTCAAGGGGAAAAGCAAATGTATACCAGACAAGGCCGGCTGCGTTCTGCAGTCGTGGCAACGGGTATCTGTGCGTTGACGATTGTTGGCGCGGCTTCGGCGGGAGGCGGCTATGCCCTCCGCAACGGCACCCTCGCCAGCGCTGGCGATGTCGTGACCAACAATTGCTTCACGCTCAGCTCAACGGTGGGCGAGCCGATTGCGGGATCTGCGAGCAACGGCACGCTGACCGTCACTTCCGGCTTTCAGGCCGTGGCTGCCGCGCGCCAGCAGTCCATCATCTCCGACCGGATCTTCCAGAACGGCTTTGACGCCCAGCAGGGGAATTGCACACCATGAAAACCAGAAATCTTGTTCTCGCCATTGCCGTTGTCCTCGGTGCCTGTTCGGCATCCGCGACGTTTGCCGCAACCACTGCCGCCCAGCTGCCGGATTTTGTCTATCAAGGCAAGATCGAGCAGAACGGAGTGCTGGTGGATGGCAACTTCAACCTGACCTTCTCGCTGTGGGATTCGCCCACGGGTGGCAACCAATTCGGTTCCACGATCAGCGAGTCGAACTATCCCGTCGTGGACGGTGTTTTCAGCATCAATCTGGCCTATCCGGGCGGCTTCACCGGCACCCAGATGTACCTGGAAGTGAGCGTCGGCGGTAGCGTGTTGCCCCGTCAGCCGATCGCCACGGCACCCATTGCGCAATACGCATTGAATGGCGTTCCAGGCGCGCAGGGTCCAGCGGGCCCGCAAGGCCCGGCCGGCACTCCAGGTGCACAAGGCGCGAACGGCCCGCAGGGCCTGCCCGGAAATGACGGTGCACAAGGCCCCATTGGCCCCGCTGGTCCGGCCGGCGCAATCGGCCCGGTCGGCCCCGCTGGTGCGCAGGGCGCTGCGGGAAATGACGGAGCGCCGGGTGCCGCAGGTGCACCGGGCGCGCAGGGTCCGGCTGGACCTCAAGGTGTAGCGGGTCTGGATGGTGCAACCGGTCCGATGGGCCCGGCTGGTCCGCAAGGCTTGGCTGGAAATGATGGAGCTCCAGGCGCGCAAGGTCCAATTGGGCTTCAAGGTGTCGCGGGTCTGGATGGTGCAACCGGTCCGATGGGCCCGGCCGGCCCAGCTGGTCCGCAGGGCGCTGCAGGAAATGATGGAGCGCCAGGTACCGCAGGTGCACCGGGCGCGCAAGGTCCGATTGGACTTCAAGGTGTCGCGGGTCTGGATGGTGCAACCGGTCCGATGGGCCCGGCTGGCCCAGCTGGTCCGCAGGGCGCTGCAGGAAATGATGGAGCGCCAGGTGCCGCAGGTGCACCGGGCGCGCAAGGTCCGATTGGACTTCAAGGTGTCGCGGGTCTCGATGGTGCAACCGGCCCGATGGGCCCGGCCGGCCCAGCTGGTCCGCAGGGCGCTGCGGGAAATGATGGAGCGCCGGGTGCCGCAGGTGCACCGGGCGCACAGGGTCCGGCTGGACCTCAAGGTATGGCGGGCCTAGATGGCGCAACCGGCCCGATGGGCCCGGCCGGCCCAGCTGGTCCGCAGGGCGCTGCAGGAAATGATGGAGCGCCGGGCGCTGCAGGTGCACCGGGCGCACAGGGTCCGGCTGGACCTCAAGGTATGGCGGGTCTGGATGGTGCAACCGGCTCGATGGGCCCGGCTGGCCCAGTTGGCCCGCAAGGCGCTGCAGGAAATGATGGAGCGCCGGGCGCACCGGGCGCGCAAGGTCCGGCAGGTCCGGCAGGTCCGGCTGGACCCGCGGGAACGCGTGTCCCGTTCTTCGGCAGTTCCTATTTTCCGAACAGCGACGGTGTCTATATCGGCATGGGTGAATCTGCAGCCACGCATGCCAAGGTTGCGCCGCCCATGCCCGTCAGCGGAACGATTGCCGGATTGCAGGTGCGTACCAACAGCACGCCGGGCAATTCCCCGAATCGGTATGACTTCACGGTCTCTGTCAACGGCACGTTGACGACCGTCACCTGTTCGATTGGAACCGGGCAAACCAGCTGCAACGACAGCACGCACAGTGTGGCGGTATCCAGTGGCGACACCGTGTCCTTGCTGCAGGCGGGAGTATCGAACCCCACTTCGACATCGGTCACCTGGTCCTACTACATCCAGCAGTAGTCAGCGCAGCAGCAGCGGCTCCATGCGCTGCTGGACGCTGAAGGAGCATCTGCAAACGCGCCAATGGCGGCCTCGCCATTGGCGTTGTTTGCTGGATCGTGGTGATGCGCAGCATGCCTTCCAGGCGCGTCCCCTGCACTGGGCCAGACCCATCCGCTGCATGCCATCTCCCTCCGGCTTGAGCGGATGTCGGGAGGTGTCTGCGCACGTGCATTGCGTGGCGCGGAGCCGGCTGTCGGCAGTGAACATTGCGGGCGGGAAGCGACAAGGAGCCATGGAACTGCAGACGCTGGCGGGAAGTGTGCCCGAGCCACACCGAACGCTGTGGCGGCGCGCTATTCTTCATGCACGATGCAGTCCGCTGCCTTGTCGCGCATTTGCCAGTGATAACGACGGGACCCATGGCCTCCAGCAATCACCAGCACACATCCGAGGCATCCCCCATCGCAGCGGACGAGCGGATCGAGGGTGCTCGACCTGGGGGCGAGGCGCAAGGGCGACTTCGGCGCAGCATCGCGCTGCTGCCGATCGAGATGGCCACGCTGATCGTCCTGGCCGCTATCGCCGTCATGCTGACGGTGACCATGCTGGAGCTGCAGACCAGCGCCACCGCCTACATCGTCGGCGAGAGTCATTGGTCGAAAGCCCAGCAGTACGCCTCGCACGGGCTGCATGGCTACGCGGCCAGCGGCGATGCGCAACAGCTGCAACTTGCCCGCGATGCCTTGCGCGTGCCCTTGGGCGATCACCAGGCGCGCCTTGCCCTGGAACGGGATCCGCCGGATCTGGCGGCTGCGCGGCAGGGACTCCTGCTCGGCATGAATGCTCCGCAGGATGTCGATCGCATGATCCGCATGTATCGATATTTCCACAATGCTCCATTCTTTCGGGACTCGGTCGCGCAATGGCAGGTCGGCGACGCACATGTCCTCGAATTGCAGGGCATCGCCGACGAGATGGAAGCCGCGCGTGCGGCTGGCCCGGTGACACCCGCGCAGACGCAAGCCTGGCAGCGCCGCATCCTCGAACTCGATGCGACCTTGCGGCCCATTGAAGCGGCTTTTTCGCAGTCGCTGGTGGATGGCACGCGCATGCTGAAGACGATCCTCACCGTTGCCAGCATCGTCCTCTTCCTGGCCATTGCCGGTTTGCTCATGCTCATCCTGCGCTGGAGCCTGCGCCGCATCCACGCTAGCGAGGGCATGTTCCGCTCGGCCTTCCACCAGGCTGCCGTCGGCATGCTGAAGATGAAGCTGGACGGACGCATCCTCGAGGCCAACGAAGCCATTGGCGAGATCCTCAACTGCCCGCCGCAGGATTTGCAGGGCAAGCTGCTGGGTGAGTTGCTGCATGCCGACGCGCTGGCACGGATTGCCCGCGACGAAGAAGGTGGTATCGACTGGGCATTGTGCGAAAGCCCCATCGAGCAGCGCTTCCTGCGCGCGGATGGTGAAGGTCGCTGGCTGCGCTGGACCGCCTCGATGATCGACAGCGATACGGATGGCGAGGATCGTGTCTTCGCCATCCTCGAGGATGTCTCGGAAAGCCGTCGCCTCGGCGAGGAAATGCGTTACCAGGCCAGCCACGATGCGATGACCGGCCTGGTCAATCGGCGCGAGATCGACAATCGCCTGCAACAGAGCATCGACGATGCACGCAGCTTCGGCGATGCGCACGCCTTCCTGTTCCTGGATCTCGACCAGTTCAAGCTGATCAACGACACCTGTGGCCATGTCGCCGGTGACCAGTTGCTGCGCCAGATCGCCGGCGTGCTGATGCTGCACATGCGCAGCAACGACTGGATGGGGCGTCTCGGCGGCGACGAGTTCGCCATCTTCCTCGGCCGCACCGGGCTCGACGAGGCCTTGCACATTGCCGAGCGGCTGCGGCGTGCCTTGTCGGCATCAATCTTTCCCTGGGACGGCAAGCGTTTCAACGTGACCTGCAGCATCGGCATCGCCCGCGTCAGCGGCGAGCAGGTCGATGCCTCCGACGTCCTGCGCGCGGCGGATCGGGCCTGCTACCAGGCCAAGGAAGATGGGCGCAACTGCATCCGCGTGTATCGGGAATCGGACCAGATGATGAGCCGCCGTCGCGATGACCTGGCCTGGGTCGCCGAGATCCGCGAGGCCATTGTCGAGGGGCGCATCCTGCTCTACGCGCAACGCATCGAGGCCTTGCATGGCCCGGCCACATTGGGCTACGAGGTACTCGTGCGCCTGGTCGATGCGCAAGGCGTGGTCTATCCGCCGGAACAATTCCTGCCGGCTGCCGAGCGCTTTGGCGAGGCCATCTCGATTGACCGGCTGGTCATCGCCATGGCCTTGCGCCTACTGGAGGATCATCCGGCCCACCTGCAGGCGCTCGATCTCTGCCATTTGAATGTCTCGGCGCAATCCATCGCCAATCCCGATTTCCGCAGCCATGTCGCCAACCTGCTCGACATCACCCGCGTGCCGCCGGCAAAGCTGTGCTTCGAGCTGACCGAGACCGCCGCGATCGGCAACATCACCCGGGCCCGCGAGTTCATCGACGAGATGCGCGCACGCGGATGCAGGATTGCCCTGGATGATTTCGGCAGCGGCATGGCATCGTTCGCCTACCTGAAGACCTTGCCGGTCGATGTGCTGAAGATTGACGGCGTCTTCGTCCGCGACCTGGCCAACAACGCGGTCGACCCGGTGCTGGTGCGCTCAATGTGTGAAGTCGCCCGATCACTGGGCAAGACCACGGTTGCCGAGTGGGTCGAGGATCGCGCGCTGATCGATCGCCTGCGCGAGCTCGGCGTCGACCAGGCGCAGGGTTATGGCATCCATGAGCCCTGCGCGCTGGCCGAACTGATTGCCGCAACAACGCCCCACAAGGCCGCGGGAAACTCCTGAGCGCGGTCGCCTCAGCCTTGCCTGACATCGAAACGGATCGGCACCAGGCCGCGTGCTTCGACATTCACGCCATTGACCTGCACCGGGCGGAAGCGCCAGCGCAGCACCGCCTCGCGCGCGGCGCGATCGAGTTGCCGGTAGCCGCTGCTGCGTTCGACGTCGACCTCGATCGGCAGGCCATCCCGCCCGACCTGCACGCGCAACAACACCGTGCCCTGCTCGCCACGCCGCCTTGAATCGATGGGATAGCTGGGCTCGATGATGCTCTCGTAGGCGAGGCTGGCATTGGTCGCGATGGCCGGCACTGCGCTGATGACTTCGGCGCTGGCGGTCGGCTCGCTGACCGGCATGGTCACCGGGATGGCCATGACACTGGCCTCGCGTGCCACGGGTTGGGGTATCGGCACGACTGGTTCACGGTGGCGAACGATGGTTGGCGGTACCGGTTCGGGCGGCACCGCGCTGACCGGAAGCTCGACCACGGGCTCGGGAAAGGTGACCGTGATCACCTTGGGTTCGGGCTTCCAGTCCGGCAGTGCCACCGGCAGGGCAAGCAGCACCAGGGCGGCGACGTGCAAGGCAAGACTGCCGCTGAGGCCGCTGATGCGCAGCCAGTTCCAGGCGGGCTCGAAACTTCCTTTCAGTGCATGGCTTGCCATGATCTTCCCCTTGGCTTGTGGATGGGCGAAGGGTTGCAACGACGCGGAAGCGACCGCGGGGTTTGCGGCGATCAGACTGCTGCCGTGGAGTCGAGCAGGAAGGCAATCTTGCGCGCGCGCGGCAGGCGCTTGATCGCGGCTTCGGCGCGCGAGGCGCTGGCCCGATCCGGATACGGGCGCGAGCCAATCAGGCGCAGCGGCGGATTGGCCCGGGTGTAGCGTGCCCCGCGTCCTTCGACATGCGCCAGGTAGCGCGCATCGAGATCATTGGTGATGCCGGCGTAATAGTTGCCGTTGCGGCATTCGAGCAGGTACAGGCACCAGGATTTTTTCGTGGTCGGCTTGCGCACCATGTCAATCCAGGCTCTTGCGCAGGCGGCGTATCGCGATGGCGAGAATGATGGCCACGAAAGCCAGCAGTGACAGCAGTTCGAACCACAGTTCGCCAAGGCCCGCGCCACGCAACATGATGCCGCGGATTAGGCGCAGGAAATGGGTCAGCGGGAAGATCTCGGCGATCCATTGCGCGAGTCGCGGCATGCCGTCGTAGGGAAACATGAATCCCGACAGCAGGATCTGCGGCAGGAACAGGAAGAATGCCATCTGCATTGCCTGGAACTGGGTCCGCGCCAGGGTGGAAATGAAGATACCTAGCACCAGCGTCGCCGCGATATAGACCAGCGAGGCAAGATAGACATCCAGCAGCGATCCGCGCACCGGCACGGTGAACACGAGCAGGCCGAGCAGCAGGATCAGGGTGACCTGGATCAGGCCGATGCCGACGTAGGGCAGCACCTTGCCGAGGGTCAGCTCGGCCGGTGACAGCGGCGTGGCAATGAGCATTTCCATGTTGCCGCGCTCGCGTTCGCGGACGATGGCCATGCCGGTGAAGATGGTCATGGTCATTGCCAGGATGACACCGATCAGGCCTGGCACGGTATTGACCTGCGCGCGGCGTTCCGGATTGTAGAAGTTGACAATCTCTACCGGACGCGACGTCTCCGTGCCGGGCCGATACTGCAGCGATGACAAGGGGAAGCTGGCAAGCTGGCGTGCCGCCGCCTGCACGGACTGGTCGGAACCGTCGACCATGAGCTGCCAGGCGGGCTGGTTGCCGCGCTCCAGGCGCTTCTCGAAATCTGCCGGAATGACCACGGCGGCGCCAATCTCGCCGTTGCGCAGCAGGCTGTCGATCTGTTGCGGCGAGGATGCGCGATGGCGGAAATCGAGCACCTGCGAGGAGGCCAGCTCGGCAACCAGTTCGCGCGAACGCCAGGTGCCGGATTCATCGAGCACGGCGGCCGGCAGGTTGCGGATGTCGAGGTTGATGGCAAAGCCGAACAGCAGCAACTGCAGGATCGGGATGCCGATGATCATGGCAAAGGTCAGGCGGTCGCGCGAAAGCTGGCGAAGCTCCTTGCGGAAGACGGCTTGGAGGCGCCTGCGGTCCACGGTCAGTCCTTGCTCCGGCCACGGGTGACGGCGACAAAGACATCTTCGAGATTGGCCTGGGTCGGCTCGACCCTGGCCTCGACGCCGACTTTTTCCAGCGCCGCGCGCAACCAGTCCACGCCATCCTCCTTGCGATCGGTGAGCACGCGCAGGCTCGCGCCAATCTGCGCCACGCCGAGCACGTGCGGCTGCCTTGCCAGGGCCTGCTGCAGGCGTTGCGGATTGTCGCTGTCGACACGCAAGGTCATGCCAGGCAGTCTCGCCATCAGTTCGCCGGGCGCGCCGTCGGCAACCAGGCGGCCACGATCGAGGATGGCAAGGCGATGGCAGCGCTCGGCCTCATCCATGTAGTGGGTGGAGACGAGCAGGGTGGTGCCGGCATCGGCGAGCTTGAACAGCGATTCCCAGAAATCGCGCCGCGACTGCGGATCGACCGCGCTGGTCGGTTCATCGAGCAGGAGCAGTTCCGGCTTGTGCATGACTGCCGCGGCAAGTGCGAGGCGTTGTCTCTGCCCACCGGACAAGGTGCCGGCGAGCTGTGTGCGCAATTCGCCAAGATGGTACTGGGCGAACAATTCATCAATGCACAGCTTTGCCGCGCGACCGTCGATGCCATGCACGGCAGCGAGGAATTGCAGGTTTTCGCTGACACTCAGGTCTTCGTAAAGCGAAAATCTCTGCGTCATGTAGCCAATGCGGCGCTTGACCGCTTCCGCCTCGGCGGGCAAGGCATGGCCGAGCACGCTGACCGTGCCTTCGCTGGCGGTAAGCAGGCCGCAGAGCATGCGGATGGTCGTCGATTTTCCGCATCCGTTCGGACCGAGGAAGCCGTAGACCTCGGCACGCTGCACGCGCAGGTCGAGATGATCGACGGCGGTGACGGCGCCGAAGCGCCTGGTCAGGCCCTTGGCGACGATGACCGTTTCGCCTGCTGCGCGCGCAGTCGATGTTGCCGCCTCGCTCATGCTTCAGCGCGCGCCGGCACCGGCGTTGCCGCTGCACTGCGCCTGCGCCGGAATGCCGGCGACCAGCGCGTCCGCATCGGCACCGCCGAGGACCAGCTCGGCGCGATAGGCGAGGCGGCTGGCATCGTCGCCGGTCAGCGCGAAGTATGGCGTGAACGCCGGATCGGAACGAATGCTGCGCACGCTTGCCGCGAAAGTTCGCGGGCTGCCGGCGACCGTCACCGTGCACGCCGAACCCTGGCGCACGGTCAGGCGCTGGCTGGCCGGCACATAGACGCGTGCGTAGACCGGCCCGGCGAGCACGCTGGCGAGCACGGCACCGGCAGCCGGCTGGTCGCCGAGCTTGAACGGCAGCGCATCGACGGTGCCGTCGCGCGGCGCGACGACATCGTAGCGGGCGCGTTCCAGCTGCAGTTGGGCGACGGCGGCTTGCGCGCTGGACAGGCTGGCCTCGCCCTGCTCGATATCCTCCATGCGCGTGCCATTGAGACGCTCGGCAAGGCGCGCGCGTGCGCCATCGCGCTGGGCGGCGGCATTGCGCAGCACGGTCTCGGCCTGGTCGAGATCGGCTTGCGCGATCAGGCCGCGCTGGCGCAGTTCGGCGAGGCGATCGCGCTCGCGTTTCGCATTCGCCGTGCTCGAAAGCGCACCTGCCAGGTCGGCGCGCGCGGCATCGACGATTTCGCTGCGCACGCCGTTGCGCAACTCGGCCAGCGCCGATTCGGCGCGGCGGACTTCGGCCTCGGCCTGGGCGATGCGCGCGTCGATGCGGCGGGGATCGAGCGAAAGGATGGCCGCGCCCGCCTGCACCGCTTCACCTTCGGCGACATCGATGCGCGTGATGCGCTCGGAGGCCTGCGCGGTGACCGCGACGCGCTCGCGTTCGAGCGTGCCAAGCAGCAGCGATTGATCGGCACCCTTGCAGCCAGCGAGTGCGGAGAGCAGGGCGAGGCTCGGCACGATCAATCGTTTCATGGCGCAGCCTCCGGCCGGGATCAGGCGGTCACAGCGGCACCGCGCTGCGCAACACGGGATACAGGTTGAAGCGCTCATCCCACGAGGCGTGGCGCTGGGCGAAGAAGGTCAGTCGCGCGAAAGGATCCTTGGCAAAGTCCGCGTCGCTGGCCAGGCGCGCGTTAAACTCCGCGGCAACCTGCGGATCATCCTTGAGCATCTGTCGCGCCACGTCCTCGGCGACATAGGGTTCCATGTATTCCTTCATCTCGAAGGCACCGTTGAATTCGCCCCACGCGGCCAGCGAGTCGGGTGCCTGCGGTTCAAGCATGGCGATCAGCAGGCGTGCCTTGGCCTGCCGGATCGGCACGAACAGCGAACCGGCGGCAATGTCGCGGGTTTCATTTTTCCAGCTGCCTTCGAGGGTCAGCGTCTGGTGATCCTCGAATGGCTTCGCGCCGAACGTCGTCTTGCTGGCGCGAAACGACTGCAGCGCGGCTTTCGGCAAGGGATGTTCGATGACATGGAAGGCGATGCCATGCAAGGCGAGTCTTGCGCCGACCTTTTCCGCGTGTGCGGCGGGGATCACATACCCGCCTTGTGGCGCGCTGATCGTGGCGTCGGCTTGCACATCGTCACGCAGCGGGATTTTCCAGATCATCGGCCTGGATTCGTCGTAGCGGGTCATCAGCACGCCGGAAATTTCCGAGGGCGTGCGCGTGTAGGCATAGCCGCGGAAGTCGATCATGTGGCTCTTCTCGCTGGCCTTGTAGCTCAGCGGCACCTCGCTGCCCCCCAGTTGCGCGGCGCGTTGATCGGCGGCCGCGGCAAGCGTCTGCCAGGCGCGGCCATGCTCGGCGGTCAGTTCCAGCATGTCGACGATGGTGTTGCGGGTGGCGCGCACGCGCGTCGCATAGTCCTTCCACGAGTGGGTTTCGACGAGCACGCCAAAGCGGTTGCGCAAGGGCATGTAGCCATGCGAGAAGCGCGGCGGCGGCACGCCATCGGCAAAGCCCGATTGCGGATTGTCGTACTCGACAAACGAGGGATAGAACGACAGCGGCAACGAGCCTTGCCTGGCGAGGCGTTCGACCACCGCGCTGCGCAGGGCGAGGCCGGCCTTGCGCATGTCGCCATCACCCGAATACACGGGTTCGACATTGATCGAGATGTCATGTTCGAACTGCGCGCCATCGGTGACATGCAGGTCGACCAGGGCAATCGGATCCCAGGCATTCATCAGTGCCAGCATGGCCTGCATCTCGGGCGCATCGGCCTTGACGTAGTCGCGATTGAGGTTGAGGTTCTGCGCCGTCGTGCGCCAGCCCATCTCCTCGGGGCCGCGCTGGTTCGGCCGGTTCCACGCCTTGAAGCGTTCGTGGCCATCGACATTGAAGACCGGCACGAACACCCAGACCAGCTTGTCCAGCACGCCCTTGGCCAGGCGTCCTTCGAGCACTTCACGCAGGACCAGGAAACCGGCGTCCTTGCCATCGATCTCGCCGGCGTGGATGCCGCCTTGCATCAGCACCACCGGCAGCTTGCGCGCTTGCGCGGATTCAGGTTCCAGCGCACCGCTGCGCGAAACGGCCAGGGCCTGCATCGGCCGTCCTTCCGGGGTCTTGCCAAACTCGATGCAGCGCACGGCTTGCGGATATTTCCCGGCAAACGCGGCGCAGAGGCGGATCACCTCGTCATAGTGGCCGGTGCGCTTGAATGCGGATTGCTCGGCGAGCGTCGCCAGCGGGTCGCTTGCGGCAATGGCGCAGGGGAAGAAGCACAGGGCGAGCAAGGCGGTGAGGACGGTACGCATCATCGGGGCAGCCGTGGGAAGGATGCGCCGATGGTAGCGCAGGGCCATGCCGCTGGAATCGGGACCCGCGCTTCGTGCCATGATTTCGGCATTCCACAGTGAGCCAGCGTGCCGCGCATGTCTGCCAGGAAATCCGTCAACGGCTTGCCCGCCAAGGCACTCGTCATTGCCCATCGCGGGGCCAGCGCCTTGCGTCCAGAACACACGCTGGCCGCCTATGCAAAGGCCATTGCCGACGGTGCCGACTACATCGAACCGGATCTGGTCATGACCGGCGACGGCGTTCTCGTCGCCCGCCATGAGGTGGAACTGAGCCGCTCGACCGACGTTGCCGAGCATCCCGGATTCGCCGCGCGACGTCGTGTGAAAGAGGTGGATGGCGTCAGCGTCAGCGGCTGGTTCTGTGACGACTTCAGCTTTGCCGAACTGCGTCGCTTGCGCTGTCGCGAGCCAATGCCGGACTTGCGCAGCCGCACGCATGACGGGCTGTACATGATCCCCAGCTTCACCGAGATCGTCGAACTTGCCGAACGCGAGGCGCACGCCGGCGGGCGTCCCATCGGCATCATCCCGGAAATCAAGAATTCGACCTGGTTCCATGCCCGCGGCCTGCATCCCGAGCCGGCCATCGTTGCGGCACTGGATGGCCATGCCTACCTGCGACATGCGCCGTTTGCCATCCAGTCATTCGAGGTTTCCAACCTGCGCGCCTTGCATGGACTGCTCGGCGATCGCGCCAACATCGCCCTGGTGCAACTGATTGGCGATGCCGGGCAGGTGCCCTTCGATCTGCTGGGTCGCGGCGATGCGCAGCAGACCTATGCAGCGATGCTGGGCCCGGCTGGCCTGGCCGAGATCTCCCGCTACGCCAAAGTCGTCGCCGCCCATGTGCGTGCGATTCTTCCCCTCGATGCACAAGGCGGCTTGCCCGGACGCGGCGCAGCGTGGCTTGCCGAGGCGCATGCGCTCGGCCTGCACGTGCATGCCTGGACCCTGCGCCCGGAAAACCGCTTCCTGCCGGCGGCCTTGCGCTGTGGCAGCGATCCCGCGCAGCGCTGCGAACGAGGTTGCCTTGCCGAAATGCGGGCCTTGATCGAAGCCGGGGTGGATGGCTTGTTCACCGATGATCCGGCGCTTGGCCGGCGCGCGGTCGATGGCGCAGCCGCGATCGACTGAAACAAAAAACCGCCAGCGGGGGCGCTGGCGGTCTGTACATCAACCCGAAGTTGGAGAGGATCCGAGTCCGCGCAGTCTGCCAGCGCATTGTTGCAGGCTTCTTACAGATCCCCGGTCGCATCGCATCGCACTTGTCCCGGCAGTCTCCGTTCATACCAGGGCCGCGTGCGCTTGACCAAGGCGACGATCGAGAGCATCACCGGAACCTCGACAAGGACGCCGACCACGGTAGCCAGGGCTGCGCCCGAATCGAGACCGAACAGGCTGATCGCGGCGGCCACTGCCAGCTCGAAGAAGTTCGAAGCGCCAATCAGGGCTGCCGGCGCGGCCACGCACCAGGCAACGCCGAAGCGCTTGCTCAGCCAGTAGGCGAGCCCGGCATTGAGATAGACCTGGAACAGGATCGGCACGGCGAGGAGGGCGATGATCAGCGGCCGCGCGAGGATGGCTTCGCCCTGGAAGCCGAACAGCAGGACCAGGGTGCACAGCAGCGCGCCCAGCGAGAGCGGTTGCAGGATCCGCAACGTCCGCTGCAGGGCGTCGCCGCCACGGCGGATCAGCAACCTGCGCAACAGTTGGGCGACGATCACGGGGAGCACGATGTACAGCGCCACCGACAGCAGCAAGGTGTCCCACGGCACGCTGATCGAGGCGACGCCGAGCAGCAGGGCAACCAGTGGCGCAAATGCAAAGACCATGATGAGGTCATTCAGTGCGACCTGGCTCAGCGTGAAGTGCGGTTCGCCCTCGCAGAGATTCGACCAGACAAACACCATTGCCGTGCAAGGCGCTGCCGCAAGCAGGATCAGCCCGGCCATGTAGGAATGGATTTCCTCGGCAGGCAGCCATTGCGTGAACAGGCCGCCGATGAAGATTGCCCCGAGCAGTGCCATTGAGAACGGCTTGACTGCCCAGTTGATGAACAAGGTCACGCCGATGCCGCGCCAGTGCTGGCGCACCGAGCCGAGCGCGGCAAAGTCGATCTTCAGCAACATCGGCACGATCATCAGCCAGACCAGCACCGCGACAATCAGGTTGACGTGGGCAAACTCGATTGCGGCGATGCGCGCAAAGCCTCCGGGCGTGAGGTGACCGAGGGCAATGCCGACGACGATGCACAGCGCGACCCAGACGCTGAGATAGCGCTCGAACGTGCCAAGGCCGCTCCGGGGATTCGCCTGCTGCGGGGCTTCGAGGACGGTTTCGCTCATGGCTCGCGGCCGGACATCGCGGTGGCGCCTTGCTGGCGTCCAATCTCGTGCAGGTGCGCAGTCAAGGCGGTGCGATCGAGGCGCTCGAACGGCAGCGCGATGAACGCCGTGATGCGATTCTTCAGGTGACGAAAGGCGGCGGCGAATGCCTGCTTGCGTTCGAGCTCGGTACCGGCAACGGCTGCAGGATCCTCGATACCCCAATGCGCCGTCTGCGGATGACCGGGCCAGATGGGACACACCTCGCCGGCAGCGTTGTCGCAAACAGTAAAGATGAAATCCAGTTGCGGCGCAGCGGTTTTCTCGAATTCATCCCAGCTTTTCGAGTGCAATCCGTCTATTGGATAGCCGAGGCTGGCCAGGGTTTCGATGGCCAGTGGATGCACCGCACCCTTGGGCATGCTGCCGGCGGAAAATGCGCGGAAGCGTCCTTCGCCATCCTGGCGCAGGATGGCCTCGGCAAGGATCGAACGGGCGGAATTGCCGGTGCAGAGAAAGAGAACGTTGAACACGCGCTGGGTCATGGCGGCTGGCGGATGGCAAGGGAGAAGGGAGGCGGGTTGTCAGGCGGGGGTTGCTGCGCAGCACGGCGTCAATGCGGCGATCAGGGGCGCGCAGATTTCCGCGCGGCCGTTGCAGCAATCCTTGAGCAGGTACAGGTTCAATTCGCGGAAGCGATCGAGATTGGCGCGATAGGTGATGGAGCGGCCGTTGCGCGTGGAACCGGCGAGTCCGGCGTTGACCAGGATCGCCAGGTGGGTCGAGGACGTGTTCTGCGGGATGCCCAGTTTGCGGGCGATGTCACCGGCTGGCAGGCCGCCCGGCTCATGGCCGACGAGCAGCCGAAACGCCTGCAGGCGCGTCGATTGGGCGAGGGCGGCGAGCATCGAGCTTGCTTCGTTTATATCCATGTATCAAGAATAGCCGATATATGAAGCGAATGAAACCACGCGATGCCGGCTGCCGGCTGCAGGAGCTTGTAGGAGCGTGGCGTGATTGCCGCCATAGCGACAATCCAGGGATGCAGCGTTCAGTGTATGGTCGCCCGCAGGTGCGCAGGTGGGCGGGACGACGAACCCGCGGCACCTCCGGGAGGCGCGCCATCACCATCAACCTGCGCCACGATCTTCATCGACGAGGAAACCCGCCATGACCCTGCTGATTCTCGGATTGCTGATACTGCTCGGTACCCATTCCGTGCGCGTCTTCGCCGACGGCTTCCGCGAGCGCATGATTGCGAAATTGGGCACGAATGGCTGGAAGGCGGTTTACGCCGTGCTGTCACTCGCGGGATTCGTGTTGATCGTCTGGGGTTTTGGCCTTGCCCGCCAGCAGCCGGTGTCGCTTTACGTGCCACCGCTCGCGCTGCGCCATGCCAATTCCCTGTTCACCCTGCTTGCCTTCGTCCTTGTCGCGGCGGCTTATGTTCCGCGCAATCACCTGAAG
>Ga0172380_10005559_pt1 | contig 15218 bp, 11 predicted proteins | sample Leawe162metaG_FD_119747 | JGI IMG/M metagenome (GOLD analysis project Ga0172380, IMG submission 119747) | Leachate microbial communities from a municipal landfill in Southern Ontario, Canada - Leachate well 162 metaG | ecosystem: Engineered > Solid waste > Landfill > Unclassified | place...
ATCACCAAAGACTTCAATTACTGCATCAACGAGACGGTACATAAATGGTTCATTGAACTCAAGTTTGCGTGCCAGCCTCAAGGCACGTCTAAGTATCCTCCTAAGAACATAACCCCTGCCTTCGTTTGACGGCATAGCACCATCACTTATTGCGAAAGTAAGCGCACGGATATGATCAGCAATAGCATTCATTACTGAAATTAATTCGCCTTCATATTTTTTACCTGTTATGCCGCAGATAATATTAATAATCGGAATGAATAAATCAGTTTCGTAATTGGACTTTTTACCGCTCATAGCTCTTACGACTCTTTCAAGGCCCATGCCCGTATCGACATGTTTGTGAGGTAAATTATGAAGATCACCATTTTGGTCTCTGTTATACTGAATAAAAACAAGATTCCAGATTTCAATTACATCTTCGAGTCCGGCGTTAATATCTTCAGGTTTGCATCCATTTTCAGTAAGGTCTATATGAATTTCAGAACAAGGACCGCAAGGACCAGTTTCTCCCATTTCCCAGAAGTTATCCTTTTCATCAAACTTTAAAATATGTTCAGGATTAATATCAGTTTCTGTTTTCCAGAATTCTAAAGCTTCATCGTCAGTTTTGTAAACAGAAGCCCATAGTCTATCTTTAGGAAGTTTCCATACATCGGTAAGAAGCTCCCACGCCCATTTTATAGCTTCCTTCTTATAATAATCTCCAAATGACCAGTTACCAAGCATTTCAAAGAAAGTATGGTGGTAACCGTCCATACCAACTTCTTCAAGGTCATTATGTTTACCGCCTGCTCTTATGCATTTTTGTGTATCAACCGCGCGGGAATATTCACGTGTGCCAAGTCCGAGGAATACATCCTTAAACTGATTCATGCCGGCGTTCGTAAAAAGTAATGTGGGGTCTTCGAAAGGTACAACAGGGGCTGATTGAACAGCAGTATGTCCACGTTCTTTAAAAAATTTTATGAATGAGTTTCTGATCTCTTTTGACGTCATTATATAGATATAATTTGCAATTTATACATTAACTTTAAAGATAATTTAAATGGAAACCATTAGAAACGCAAATAGTGTGAGAAAAATAAACTGTAAATAATAACACCCTCTGAAGAGAGGGTGTTGTTTAGAAAAATTGTTAAAAGACTATTTTAATTCCTGTATCAACAATGAATACTTTCATATCCTGATTGAAAGTATCAGTGCTTTCAGTTGTAACTCCGTTTATAGTTGTTACCGTCTTAACATTTTCGAACTTAGGGGTTGCACCAAGAAAGCCTATTGATGAAATCCAGAATATGTTATTTGACAGGGGATATGCACCACTAAGTGAAAACATGTATGTAAGTGCCGTAGTTGACTTTTCTTCCTGCACAAATGAATCAGCTCCGCTTGTAAGTTCTACTTTGGGTGAAGTCGTACTCATGATACCTGAATAAGCTTTAAACCCTACAACGATACTCTTTGATGCGGGATATGAATATTCGAGACCGAGCAATCCTCCGTAGATATTCCAGCTTTTTGAATCTGTGGTCCAAGCTCTACCTGTTTGATTGTTAAGCTGCTGAGTAAGATTAGTTAAGTCTGTGCCATTCGAATTATAGAAGCCCATTACGTTAATGCCTAGAACGTCAACGAGCTTATAACCGACGACAGCTTCAGCCTTAAAACCAATTTTAGCAAAGCCGGAATTTTTGTTGAGTGCATCCGTTTTTCCTAAATCACCATAAGGGAAGCTGGGACCTACCCGAATTTCAACATTAAATTTTTTATTGAAGCTGCTCTGCACATTATTCTGTGCATGGGAGAATGAAATATGAAATGCCAGGATTAAAAATAGAACATAAATTATTTTCATATATTATAATAATAATTTTATACTTCTGCTATATAATAATTTTTTAGACATAAATAAAGGTAAGAGTTTTTACTCTTCACTTTTATTTTTAAAATTGAATAATTGAAATTATTTCAGCAAGGACATTTAAGAGAATTTTATCTGATTAAGACGAAACCGAAAACATAGTCAAAAGACTTATATTTTGAGTGTTTATTGCGATTTTAAGCCGTTTATACCTGAAACAAGAATTTGACATACTTAAGACTAATCGAGAGCCAATAAAAACGCAAGGTGAGGCAAGTTATAGAAAAAAAGCCTGTAAGCAGTGCTGGAACTATGTTTGAATCACACCTGGATTAAATTTCGGTATTTCAGGATTACAATTAGCGATTGAAATACAATGAGAAACTACATCCCGAGTTTTTGCCGGATCGATAATTCCGTCAATCCAAAGTCTTGCTGCAGCATAAAGAACGTTAGTCTGTTCATCATACTTTTTTGTGATTTCATCAAGAAACTTTTTCTTATCGTCAGCATGGATTTCTTTACCGAGTTTTTTCATTTGTCCGATTTTTATATCGAGCAAAACATTCGATGCCTGAGAACCGCCCATAACTGCAATCTTTGCATTCGGATATGCGAATATGAATCTGGGGTCATAAGCTTTACCGCACATTGCATAATTTCCTGCACCAAAACTATTGCCGGTAATTATAGTTATTTTGGGAACAGTAGAATTTGCAACTGCATTAACCATCTTAGCACCGTCTTTAATGATACCGCCATGCTCGGAAGAAGAACCGACCATGAATCCTGTGACATCCTGAAGAAAGAGCAGGGGAATCTTTCTCTGGTTACAGTTCATAATAAATCGTGTTGCTTTATCGGCTGAATCAGAATAAATAACTCCACCGAACTGCATTTCCGTTTGACCTTTAGGATTCTTTTTCTTAACTACTTCACGTTGGTTTGCTACGATTCCTACAGCCCATCCTTCTATTCTGGCATATCCTGTAATAACAGTTTGACCGTATGCAGGTTTATATTCGTCAAAATCACTATCATCGATTATTCTTGCAATTAAGTCGTAAGTATTATATGGCTTTGAGCTGTCTTCAGGGATAACTCCGTATATTTCATTAACATCGTAAGCAGGATTTTTTGATTCAATTCTATCAAAACCGGCAAGTTCATTATGACCGAATTTGCTAACGAGGCTTCGAATTTTATCGATAGCAGTTTTATCGTCAGGTACTTTTTCATCAGTGATGCCAGAGACTGCTGATGATACTTCGCCTCCGCCAAGAGCTTCTGTATCTGTTACTTCGCCTATTGCTGCTTTTACAAGATGAGGACCTGCAAGGAAAATACTTCCTGTTCCTTCAACAATAATTGTTTCATCGCTCATAATCGGCAAATACGCACCGCCTGCGACGCAAGGACCCATTATTGCTGCAATCTGCGGGATACCTTTAGAGCTCATGATTGCATTATTGCGGAAGATTCTACCGAAATGTTCTTTATCAGGAAATATTTCATCCTGCAAAGGAAGAAAAACTCCTGCTGAATCAACGAGATAAATTATAGGAAGCCTGTTTTCCATTGCAATTTCCTGAGCACGGAGATTTTTCTTGCATGTTATTGGAAACCATGCGCCTGCTTTTACAGTAGCATCATTTGCAACAATAACACAGTCGCGTCCTGATACTTTGCCGATGCCAAATATGGTACCTGATGAAGGGGCACCACCATATTCCTTATACATATCATGAGCAGTAAACTGTCCGATTTCTAGGAATGAAGAACCTTTATCTATGAGGAGATTAACTCTTTCTCTGCAATGAAGTTTGTTTTGCGAATGGAGTTTTTCTATGGCTTTTTTGCCTCCTCCTTCTGAAATAACTTTACCCTTTGCCGCAATATCTATCATAAGACTTTTATGAAATACAGTTCTTTCAGCGAACGCTTTCTCTTTCTTTAAAATCGATTTCAATAATGCCATAGAAAAAATGTATAAATTAATTAATAAGTTTGCATTTTAATAAAATAATGTGTGAATTGAAATACAATTGGTGCAAATTACTTGTGACGACACTTAGAAAAAACTCAAAAAATATTATGCAAGAGCTTTTTTGTTGGGGCTAAGATAAATCGGTTCTTTGCGCTCGGTTATTACTTCTTTAGTTATAATGCAGCTTGCAAGGTTTTCTTTTGATGGTATTTTATACATAATATCAACCATCATATTCTCCATTATGGAGCGCAATGCACGTGCACCTGTACCGCGTTTTATGGCTATTTCGGTTACTGCTGCGAGAGCATCTTCATGGAATACAAGGTCAACGCCTTCCATTCTGAAAAGCTTTTTATATTGTTTAATCAAAGCATTTCTCGGTTCCGTAAGAATCGTTAGCAACGCTTTAGTATCAAGACTTTCGAGTGAAGTAACAATCGGAAGACGACCTACGATTTCAGGGATTAAACCAAATTTAACAAGATCATCAGGTTCGACTTGTGCTAAAATCTCATCGGTTTTAATATCATTTTTCCCGAAAACTTCTGCACCAAAACCTATAGAACCTTTTGCAACTCTTCTTTCAATAATTTTTTCAAGACCAACAAAAGCACCACCGCAAATGAATAGAATATTCTTTGTATTAACGCTCAAAAGCGGTTGTTCAGGATGTTTCCTTCCGCCTTTAGGAGGTACAGTTGCAATTGTTCCTTCGAGTATTTTAAGCAATGCCTGCTGAACACCTTCACCGGATACATCCCGAGTTATTGAAACATTTTCACTTTTCCTGGATATCTTATCAATTTCATCAACATAAATAATACCCATTTCAGCTTTCGAGATATCGTATTCGGCATTCTGCAAAAGTCTTACCAACATTGATTCAACATCATCACCGACATAACCGGCTTCAGTAAGAGTTGTTGCGTCAGCGATTGCAAAAGGAACATTAAGCAATTTCGCCAAAGTCTGAGCGAGATAAGTTTTTCCGGTACCTGTAGTACCAATCATTAAGATATTACTCTTTTCAAGTTCAACATCATCGATGCTGATAGATTTCATAGCATCGATTCTTTTGTAATGATTATAAACGGCTACTGCGAGAGATTTTTTAGCACGGTCCTGACCAATAACATATCCATCAAGGAATTTCTTAATACTTGCAGGATTGATACCTGTTTTTGATTTATTGAAATTGACGCTGCTTGTTGGGTCAGTATTCATCTTTATGATATGAACGGCACCATCAACGCAGATTTCGCAAATAAAAGGAGCTTTCCCGAATCTATCTGCGGGACCTTTAATTAAATTTGTCACTTTATCTGCGCTTCTGCCGCAGAAAGAACATCTTGGAGCATTTGTATTAGCTGACTTAGCTGCCATATTCAATAAATTATTTAGTGCGCGATAAGGGAGTCGAACCCCCACGAGTTGCCTCGCTAGATCCTAAGTCTAGTGCGTCTGCCAGTTCCGCCAATCGCGCTAAATATCAATGAATATAATTAAAAATAGCAAATGAAATTAGTCAATTAAGGATGAATTCACAGGAGTAATTATGAAAGTTGAAAACAGACGGGAAATTATTGTTTACTATTTTCCATTTAAAAAATCTCCAAGGAGGTTATCATCAGAAATAAATATCTTTGAGCAAAATTCCCCGGAAAATTTACCTGTTTTTACGCAGTTGTAATGATTATCCCTTACAGATTTTTTATTTTTAGACTTTGCCGAAAAAGCAAAGTCGTCAAGTTCGCTACCGCATTCAGTACAGAAGACGCCGTTATTCTTCGGAGTTTTCTTTACAGTCTTCGAGTTTTTGGAATTCTTAACAAGTTTCGAATTCTTTTTCATTAAATTTTAAATTTAAATCTTCAACTTAACAAATAATTATTTATCCGTAAGTTACCTATAAAAACAAAATTAGAAAAATAAAGTTCACGAAAAATATGGATATATGAAAGAAAACTTTTTTAAAAATCAGAAGTCAGTGAATTGCTGAAGGAATACGGGTCAGTTTTCTTGCTGTAAATATCATCAAGTGATTCTTGCAGAAGTTTGAAGTTGTTATTATTCCAGAAAGTCTTTTGTAACTTTATGTTAACCATTCCGATTATTTCATTGGTAAGGTGTTCTTTGCGTTTTATATCAAAAAAACCTGTAGATTTCAAGTGATCCCTGTGGTTAAAAATTTCAGAAAGAAGTTCTTCTGTGCCAGTGTTTTTAACAGCGACAGTTTTCAACACGTTAATATCCCAGTTATTATCATGAGGCGAGCGAAGATGAAGAATGTTTTTAATACTCGTAACAATCTCGTCTGCGCCTTGCCTGTCAGATTTGTTAAGAGCAAAAATATCGGCAATTTCCATTAAGCCGGCTTTCATAGCCTGAACAGAATCTCCTGACTCAGGAACGAGGACGACAATTGTAGTATCTGCAGTTTGAGCGATATCAAGTTCGGATTGACCAACGCCGACAGTTTCAATGAGAATAAAATCCTTTCCGGCAGCATCGAGTATTTTCGAAACGTCGTTCACATTTTTGCTTAATCCACCTAAACTTCCGCGAGTAGCCATAGAACGAATGAACACATTTTCAAGAAGAGAGGAATCGGTCATCCTAACTCTGTCACCGAGCAATGCTCCACCCGTAAAAGGGCTCGTTGGGTCAACTGCAATAACCCCGACTTTGTATCCTTTTTTAACAAGACTTTTAATCAAACAGTCAGTAATAGTAGATTTGCCGGCACCAGGCGGACCAGTAATCCCAATCTTATACGCTTTGCCGGTATGGTTGTAAACTTCTTTCAGTAATTCAAACTTACTATCGGTTTCATTTTCCGCAACAGAAATTGCTCTGGAGATACTCCGTTTATCACCTTTAATTATCTTATCAATATCAACTAAATCAACTTTCATCGGGCATTAAAGGATTTGAACCACTGGTAAGTATTTTTTAGACCATCTTCAAGTTTAAAGACTGGTTTCCAGCCCAAAATAATATTTGCTTTATTGTTATCAAGGCAACTGCGTTTCTGTTCACCCTTAATAGTTTCCCTGTGTACAAACTTTGAATCAGTACCGGTAACTTTCTTAATGAGCTCAACCAGTAAATTTGCGCTTGTTTCTGTACCCGTAGAAATATTAAAAAAATCTGACACATTGCAGTCGAGTGCTTTAAAGTTAGCATCCGCGACATCTTTGACGTAAACATAATCACGAGTATTTGTACCGTCTCCATTAATATAAGAGATCTTATCCGTTATAATATTTTTCATAAAAACAGATACTACACCACCTTCACCTGAATTTCCCTGTCTCTCACCAAAGATGTTAGCGTATCTTAAAATAATGTAGTTAATATTGTAGTAGTTCTTGTAGAAGAAAAGATACTTTTCAATCGTTGTTTTTGATATACCGTAAGGAGATAATGGCTGAATAATGTGGTCTTCCGATGCAGGGAACTGAACCTGCTCACCGTAAGCGGCACCTCCTGAAGAGGCAAAGATAAATTTCTTAACTTTATATTTTTCCGCAAGCTGAAGCAGATTAAGAGAGCCTTCAATATTTATTCTCAAATCTTTAACAGGGTCAACAATAGAATCTCTCAAATCAATCTGTGCTGCCTGATGATTAATAACATCAATCTTATTTTCTTTAAATATGTATTCGATATTATCTAAGTAAATATCATTTTTATAGAATTTACAACCTTTATTTATAAATTCCCCGCTACTGTTTGACAAATTATCGAGTACAATCACATCATGGCCTTGAGCCAAATATACATCGCAGATATTTGAACCTATAAATCCTGCACCTCCAGTTACAAGAATATTCATATTTTATTCTTTATTAATTCAGAAAATTTTCTTCCAATATCCTTCCTGTAATAAATATTATCGAACCTTATCTTATTGATGTTATTATATGTTTTTGAAAGAGAATCATGGATTGAGACATCACTAGAGCATACAATTGACAGCACTCTTCCTCCGCTCGATACTATTTTACCGTTTTCAATTAGAGTACCGGAATGGAATACCAGAGCATCACTATCTAAACTATCGAGACCATGAATTTCTTTACCTTTTTCGAAATTATCAGGGTATCCTTTAGATGCGGCTACAACACAAGCGGAGAATTTATCGTATGTCTCAAGCTTATAATTATTGATTGAATTATCAGCTACAGAAATAAGCAGCTCAAGAAAATCTGATTTAATTAACGGGAGAACTGCCTGAGTTTCAGGGTCACCGAATCTGCAATTAAATTCTATCACATAAGGGTTCTCATTTACAATCATTAATCCGCAATAAAGGCAGCCTTTAAATATCCTTCCATCTTTATCCAAACCAATTAATGCCGGCTCAATAATCTCATTTTTTATTTTCTTGAAAATATTATCGCTAATAAGTTTATCTGCGGGGGAGTAAGCGCCCATTCCACCTGTATTTTTACCTGTATCACCCTCACCTATCTTTTTGTGATCCTGAGCAGCGGGTAGAATTACGTAATCCTTTCCGTCTGTAACAACAAAAACAGATAATTCGAATCCTTCTAGAAATTCTTCTATAATAAAACTTGCACCTGAATCACCGAAAATTTTTGCAGTTGTAATATCATTAATAAATTTAACTGAATCACTTTTGTCAACAGCGATATAAACACCTTTACCCGCAGCAAGTCCATCAGCCTTTATAACTGCAGGAAAGGAAATATTATCGAGATAGTTTTCAACTTCTGTGTAATTATCTTTATTGAATGATTTATATGATGCGGAAGGGATACCGTATCTTTGCATAAAATCTTTAGCATACACTTTGCTTGTTTCTATTTCAGCTGCTGATTTTGAAGGACCAAATACTTTTGCATTTGTTTGATATAGCAGAGTATCTGCAAGACCTAATGATAACGGAACTTCAGGACCGATTACCACAAGATCGATTTGTTCATTGATAACAAATTGAGTGATATCTTTTATATCTAAAGGATTTAATTTTACAGGAGTGGCTAATTTATCAATACCCGGATTTCCCAAAGTGCAGTAAAGCAAACTTTCGGAATTCTTAAAGGATGATGAATTACTTAATTTCCAAGCGATTGCATGCTCTCTGCCGCCATTACCAACGATTAATATCTTCATTTTATTCAACGTCGAGTAAATAGTTCAATTCTTTTGCGAGTTCGCCAGTTATATCCTTTCTGTTGTACAATTTTATCATTTCTTCATTGGCTGACGGCATTTCGTTCTTCAACCACATCTTGTAATATTCGTAGATTGCGTTTGAAATTAATTCAGGAGTTTCATCGGAAATAAATTTGATTGCATTATATTTTTCGAGAAGCTTTTTAGTGACACCTTCGGGTACGCATGCAATGATGTTTTTGCGGCTGCCGATGTATTCGCCGACTTTACCAGGCATAGCAGCGTCTTCGTTTTCACCCCTTGAAACAAGCAAGAAAAGAACATCGGAGGCGAGGAGATACTTAACACATTCCGCGTGATTTACATATCCCGGTAAATTCAGGCTTTCCTGAATATTAAGATGTTTAGCAAGATTCATAAGTTCTTTTGTAAAAATACCAAGAAAAAGGAATTCCACCTTACCTCGGGTTTCGGGATAAGTATCGAAGAATTTTCTTATAGCGTTGAAATAAAATTTTGGATTTCGTGTATAAAAACTTCCCGAATATGTTACCCTCATTTTATTTGTTAATGGGAGTTTTTTTGTCTTAGCTGTTTCGAAATCCTCCTCATCGTATCCATGAGTAAATATCTTTACATCGTTATAGTTAATATTTTCATATCTCCTGATAAGCATTTCTTTAACTCTTCTGTTTGTAGTTATTACTATGTTCGAATCTTTAATTACCCTGCGTTCGAGTTTTTCATTTGCCTTTCTGTGGAAAGGTGTAGGGTAGAAGTTAAGGACGGGGCTGTCAACCCAGGCATCTCTGTAATCTATAACGAGTGGAATTTTATACTTTCTTTTAACTTCCTGACCAATAAGAAAATCAGTATATGGAGGAGCTGTAGCAAAAACGAGATTAAATCCATTATACTTTTCCCAGATAGCATCAATCTTTTTAAGTGCTTTTCTTTTCCATAATATTTTTGTATCGGGGATGAAAAACATTTGTGCAATTCTGCTGCGTAATTTCCTGAATCTTTCTTTTGGAACTCTTGTAACAATTTTGGATAAATTCAACTCATCATTACCAGTTCTTTCAATGATTATTCCGCTTTTAAGAGCTTCATCTAACAGGTATTCGTCAATAGCGAAATACTTTTTAGGATTAATTGTGAGTACAATGGGCTGCCAGTCATAATTTAACAGATATTTAGCAAATTTAAGAGTTCTCTGCACACCACCCATACCCATCGGGGGAAAATAATAGGAAATAATTAATATTTTATTCAACGTATCTTAGTGTAATTTGTATGATATTGTGATTTAATATAGAATTTACTCAAAATATGAAAAAAACTCAATTCAACTGCATTATTCATATTTGGTTCCATTATACCGTATGACATATTTAATGAATTGATTTAATTTTATTATTAATATAATATAAATAAATGTATCTATCTTGTAATATACACTTGATGTTACCCAACGTAAAATGACCAAAGCTGATATATTAATAGTCGAAGATGATGAGATAATTGCATCATTAATTAAGACATATTTAGAAAGAAGCAATTATAATGTTATCGACATATTCTCAGACGGTGAAAAAGCTGTTACAGCGGCTTTAAACTTCAATCCTGATTTAATCCTGCTTGATATATACCTAAAAAATAGTATTGACGGTATCGAAGTTGCAAAAAGAATAACCAAGCAAAAAGAAATACCCATTATTTTTCTTACAGCTGATTCAAGCGATGAGACAATACAAAGAGCAAAAATAACAGAGCCTCACGGATATCTTGTAAAACCAGTTGAAAGTGTAGTTCTTATTACGAATATAGAACTAATACTCCAGAAACAATTTGCTCATAATAAAAAATTATTAGAGTCACTGAAGAAAGCTTATGATGAACTTGAATCAAAAGTTCGGGAAAGAACTATAGATTTATACAAAGCTAACGAAAAGTTAAAAATTGAAATCACTCAAAGATTAAAAATTGAAGAAGAACTTCGAAGAGCCGATACATTAGTCACAATTGGGAAAATGTCAGCAGTACTTGCTCATGAAATACGCAACCCGCTAAATTCCATAAAGATTAATGCAGATATCATGATTGATAACGATTCTTTCACGGAGAGCCAAAAAAAGCGACTTAAAATAATACATAAAGAGGTAGAGAGGCTGAACAATTTAGTAAAAGATGTGCTGCTTTTTGCGAGGCAAAACGACTTACTACTGAGTGAATTTACACTTGAGAGTTTTTTTGAAACAATACATTTGCAGCTTAAGGCAATACTTGAAGAAAAGAAAATTGCCATAGAATTTAAAACCTCTATGGTAAAAATCAGGGGAGACGTAGAAAAACTTAAACAGGTATTTCTTAATTTAATTATAAATGCAATAGACGCAATTTATGAAAATGGGAGAATAGAAATAAATTCTTTTATAAATAACAAAGACATATTTATCATTGATATAAAGGATAATGGCTGCGGAGTAGCCGATCCCAATAAACTTTTTGAACCATTCCATACGACAAAGAACCTCGGAACTGGGCTTGGTCTTTCTATATCCCAGAATATTCTTCGAAGTCATGACGGTGATCTATACTTGCTGAGCAGCAAACCAAATGAAACAATATTCAGAATTGAGTTACCTTTAAAAAACATCATATTCAGTAAATGAAAAAAGTACTTTTAATTGACGACGAAAAAGATGCAGCGGACTCATTATCCTCGTGGTTTGAGGATAAAGGATATAATATAAAAACTGCATATTCAGGTACAGAAGGAATAGAGCTTGTAATGAATTTCAATCCCGATGTTGTTATTACGGATATTAAAATGCCTGATATGTCGGGTCTTGAAGTCCTTTCAGCTATAAAGAATTATGATGAAATGATTCAGGTAATTGTGATAACGGCTTTTGATGATATGGACACAACAATAGAGGCTATACAAAAAGGTGCATACGACTATCTTGCAAAACCACTTGATATAAAGAGGTTGGAACTATCAGTTAGAAGAGCAATAGAAAACAGAAAGAAAAGCCAGAAGCTCGAGTTACTTGAACCTGAAAACTTGACAGAGAACTCGAACAGTTTACAGCTTATCGGGAAATCATCTGTCATGATGGAAATATTTAAGAAAATTGGAAAATCTTCTGCAAACAGGGTTACCGTTCTTATACAAGGAGAGAGCGGAACTGGCAAGGAACTAATTGCGAGAATTATACACAGCAGCGGCATCACAAAAGATCAGCCGTTTGTAGCTATTAACTGTACAGCATTACCGGAAAACCTGCTTGAGACAGAACTTTTCGGGCATGTTAAAGGATCATTTACAGATGCAGTAAGAGACAAACGCGGAAAATTTGAACTTGCAGGAGAGGGAACTGTATTTTTAGATGAAATATCAGAAATGTCATTCAAACTTCAGGCAAAACTTCTCAGAGTTCTTCAAGAGCATGAATTTGAAAGGGTAGGAGGAGAAAATTCAATACAGCTTAAAGCAAGGATAATAGCAGCGACGAACAAGAATCTACATAAAATGGTTACTGAAGGAACGTTTAGAGAAGACTTATTCTACAGGTTAAGTGTTTTTTCTATTACTTCTCCACCTTTACGAGACAGGCGAAATGATATTGAAATACTTGTTAAGCATTTCATCGAAAAGATAAACACATTGCTTCATAAGAACGTCAGAAAAATACCAAAGGAAGTAATGCTTCTTCTAAAAAATCATGAATGGAGAGGTAACGTCAGAGAACTTGAAAATACCCTCATGCAGGCAGTTGTATTATCAAAATCTGATATGTTGGAGAAGGAAAATATACTTTTGAAACGATACTCTGACAATGAATTCAGCGACCTACTTTCGAGGGAAAATCTATCTCTTGAAGAACTTGAAAAAGAATACATCAAAAGGATTCTTACCCGTGCGGAATGGAATGTTGGCAGAGCATGCGAAGTTTTGAAAATAAGTAAAGCCACAATCTACAGGAAGATTGAACAATACGGCTTGAAACAAATGAAATAACTATTTACTACTGTATTCGTTATCCTTTAAGTTTAAATCAGGAATATACTTACTTCCTAAGATTATAACCGATACTTTACCGGTAAGTTTCTCACTAATAGATATTGATTTAGTATTTGCCCATATAGTTGCACTCTTTTTAATAACAATATTTTTACCATTCTTATCTGTTATACTTATTTCTGCGGGTACAGGCAAGCCTCCTTTATTAGTTACAACAAAATTCAAAGTATTGTCATCGTTCTGATTAACTTCAGTTATGCCCAAATCGGTTGTTCCGAACTCCATAAACCATTTCTTCCAGAACCAGTTGTAATTGTTTTTGGAATATGTATTGAAGAGATTGAAAAAATCATAAGGTGTAGGATGTTTACCGTTCCAGATTTTAATATACTCTTTCAAGAATCCCTTAAATACTTCCTCGCCAATCATATCTTTGAGTATATCGTAAACCAAAGCGGCTTTATTATAAGCGTTGAGGCGGTACGATGGAGAACGAATCTGATTTGAGATTGACAGCATCGGTATATCATAAAATGTTCCTGCCGTTCGAAGATAAGCCCGAACATTGTAAGCTCTTGAATCTATCCTGTTTGTATCTCTATTTGAATCAGCGGGTGCATTTATGTTCATTGCACTCTGGAATTCCTGAGGCAAAAATACTGCCCATCCTTCATCCATCCACGCATACTTTCGTTCATTAATACCCATATAAAACGGAAAGAAAGTATGCGACATCTCGTGAGACGTAAGGTAAACAGTCGATTCCCATGTTTCTGTGTCATCATCGTTAATAATCATAGGAAATTCCATCCCGCCCTCTCCGTTAAAGACAGTCATCGAAGGGTAAGGGTACTGAACTCCGGGATAGGTTTTGCCCATAAATTCTATAAATTTTTCAGCAATACTGAACACATCATACTTGTTGTATGCCAGAGCATTTGGTCTGAAAGCTGCATGAAGGTTAACTCTTCCGGAATTCACATTTTTCATTTTCCATTTGTAGTGGTCGCTCATAGCAAATGCAAAATCCGGAACATTTTCTGCCTTAAAATACCAAACATTATTTCCGTTGTTCTTTGTCAGCTGATTATCTGCATCGAGTTCAGAACAGTCAACCTCGAAAAAATCCTGTCCTTTTAATGCAACGTTATACATTTTTAAATAATTTTCGTTTAGTATATCGGCAGAATTTTGTAAAACGCCCGTTGCCCAAACGCACATATTGGGTCTGTCAGTAGTAATTTTTACTTTGAAATTATTGAAGTCATTGTAGTATTCTACCTGACCTCTATAATCAATCATGTCCCAGCCGTCTATGTCGTCAAAAACTGAAACCTGAGGATACCAGTGACCAATCATATATGAAGTAGAATCGTATTTTCCCATTCTTGGAAAATCTACAGGGATTTTAAAACTCCATACAATAGTTATATCGCATGAAGATTTTGGGTTTAAAGGAGTATCGAACTTAACGACAAGATTTGTACCTCCACGGGAAACACTTTTGGATTTAAGGTCAATATCAATACTGTTTATATTTAATTTAGATATTTCCATTCCGCTGCTCAGGCTTTTTTCATTCACTTCCCAGTCACGTGATTTGCCGGGTTTAGAGAAATCCTGGTATGTCCTGAAAACAATTTTATCGAGTGAAAAAGGAGAATTGTTATAATAGATTATTCTTGCGGTTGCCGTTAATGTCGGAGAGTAAGAATTAATTTTCACATCAATATCATAATCAGCGGAATTTTGCCAATAGTCTACACCCGGAGAACCTGAAATAGATCTTGTTTGCTTTTCATATGCATTATCAATTTCTTTGGGTACGAAAATATCCTGAGCGCTTGAAGAAAGCGAGGAAATTAAAAGTACAAATAGTAATATGAATTTCATTTTAATTAATTTTAGTAAAATAATAATAGTAATCTATATAAACAATATTCTTCAAATAATTCTGTGCTGAAACAATACCCGGAGGTTTCCACTTACTTTTACGAGAACTTGTAAAACATGCCTAAAATTGTCGGGGGCACTTACAAAAAGTTGTAAGCCATGTCGACACGTGTCGGGGGCACTTACAAAAAGTTGTAAGCCATGTCGACACGTGTCGGGGGCACTTACACAAACTTGTAAGCCATGTCGACAGGTGTCGGGGGCACTTACACAAACTTGTAAGCCATGTCGACACG
>Ga0172380_10005560_pt1 | contig 15217 bp, 11 predicted proteins | sample Leawe162metaG_FD_119747 | JGI IMG/M metagenome (GOLD analysis project Ga0172380, IMG submission 119747) | Leachate microbial communities from a municipal landfill in Southern Ontario, Canada - Leachate well 162 metaG | ecosystem: Engineered > Solid waste > Landfill > Unclassified | place...
AACTTCCCTTCCTTTCGCTGGCGGATAATGCGGTGGTTTATGGCAAAAATGCGAGCTGGTCTGCCTTGCTGCAAAGTCCGCGCTTTTTAAAAAATATCCGGCTCGAAAATCTACTTGTTCAAAAATATGTTGCCGGGAACAAGGTCGATCTAATTGTCAGCGACAACCGTTACGGTCTTTATCACCCTAAAGTCCCATCTATTCTTATCACCCATCAATTGCAGTTAATGCCACCACAAAGCTGGCCGCCTGTCCAAAAATTATGGGAAAACAGCTGGAATTTGTTCCGAAAGCCACTTTTTGCTCCTTTCCGGGAGATATGGGTGCCCGACTTTGTTTCTGAACAGCACAGCCTGGCCGGAGAACTCTCCAAAAATGCAGGCGGTTTGCCGGTAAAGTATATTGGCCCCTTGTCGCGACTTCATCCCAAGACAGCCAACCAGCCAAAAACAGGTATACTCCTCCTGCTTTCAGGTCCAGAGCCACAACGATCTATGTTGGAAGCGCTGTTGCTACAACAACTCGTCGGAAATTCAGATCGTATCACATTGGTTCGTGGTTTAATAACCAAAAACATCCCCATGCCCGAAATGGGCGGTCAGCTTACCAATTTTCGTGGGTTCGACTATTTAAACCCGGAGGAGCTCAGTCAGGAAATTGCCAATCATGCGCTGGTTATTTCCCGGTCGGGTTATAGTACCATCATGGATTTGCAGCAATTGGGAGCAAAGGCCGTATTTGTGCCTACACCCGGTCAAGCCGAACAGGAATACCTGGCCAGCAGCCTGAGCGAACGAAAAATCGCCGCTTATCAACCTCAAAACGCGCTGAACCTGACAACCCTCATCGCAAGTAACCGGCAAAATATTGGTTTTGTCTCTCAACCTGCCCTCCATTACGACCAATTGTGGCTTGAAACCCTATCTTCGTTAGAGGCATGATACTCATTTATTCCGACCGCTATTCCAGCCGGCTGCGCTACAGCCTCGACTTCATTTTTCATACGATTTTAGGTACATCCTATCAGCTTACGCATGATGAAGCAGCTTTTTTACAGGCCAATGGCGCAAGACTGGCTTATATGGCCAACCCAATAAGCGCTGAGGGCTTAATTAGCATACGGGCAGTGGAACTGCTGTTTGAAAAAGGCTTAAAGGATCAACAAATCGCTATTGGTCAGCACAACGACCTGAAAACGCTTTTTCGCACCAGCAAACGATACAGCTTGCCTTATGATTTATTTGCTGCCGTTTTTTATCTGGTATCACGTTACGAGGAATATCTTCCCCATCGCAGCGATGAGCACGACCGCTTTTTACATACCGAAAGTATCGCCTGGCGGGAAAGTTTTTTGGAGACAGCCATTGTCGATCGTTGGGTAGGACAGTTGCGGGAGCTATTGAATGAAAAATGGCCCGAACTCGGCCTACAGCTCAATAAATACCGCTTTCAACCCACCATTGACATTGACCAGCTTTATGCATACCGCCAGAAAAGCTGGATACGATTGGTGGGTGGCTTGATTGGAGAACTACAAAAAGGGCGCTTTCAGTCCTTTAAACGCCGTTTACGTGTATTGGCCGGCAGCGAAACTGATCCCTTCGACACCTACAACTGGCTCAATGCCCAACATCAGGAACAGCAAGCCGAACCCATTTATTTTGTGCTGATGGGCGATTATGGTCTACTCGACACCGCTCACAATCCGCATAACGAACATTTCAGGGAACACATCCGTACGCTTGCCGACCGCAACACCATAGGTTTACATCCCAGTGTACGTTCGACCATAGATCAAAGCCTGATAGATCGCGAAAAGGAGCTCCTGGAGCACATACTCAACCGGCCTGTGTATTTAAGCAGGCAACACTACTTAAAGTTGCGGCTGCCACAAACCTATCAACAACTTGTTAAACGCGACTTTTCGGCCGATTACAGTATGGGTTATGCAGCCATACCCGGTTTTCGTTCAGGTACGGCCACGCCCCACTTTTTTTACGATTTAGACCACGAAAGTCCGATTAAGCTCAAAATTTATCCCACCATCGTGATGGATGTAAGCCTGCGGGTTTATCTCCAGCTCTCACCGGAACAGGCCACTAAAAAAATCAACCAACTCATTAAAGAATGTAAGGAAGTAGGGGGTTGTTTTGTGAGTTTATGGCACAACAGCAGCTTTTCTGAACCAGATGGCTGGGATGGCTGGGAGGCGGTTTACAGTAATCTTTTAGTCGCGGCCAAAGCATGAACGCGCCTGAACAACTCACTAGCACGGCACTCCCGGAATATGCCGATCTACTTCGGCACAATGCGAAAGCAAGCCCCTATCTACAGCCCGCTTATCTGAATACCGTTGCACCAGGCTGGACATTGCTCCAGAGTGGGAAATATTGGTTTCCGCTTGTTTCCCGCCATTTGATGTGGCTGCGTTTATCCGAACAACCCTTATTGACGCAGCATTTTGTTTTAGTTGGAGCCCGGCCCCCTGAAAAAGCGGATTACAACCGGCTTTTAAGTCAATTAGGTGAACAATTCAGCCACATCGATTTGTGTTTAGATACGCAGGAAATATCTCTTCCACCGGGTTGGAAAAGCCAGGAAAGAATTACCTATCGATTGAATTTGCCGGAAAATCCGGAATTACTACGTGCCGGTTACAGTCAGCACCTTAGGCGCTTGCTCAAAAAACCAACAGCATTAATCATTCGCAAAGACGTTCCCATCGCTGAATTTATGCCCTTTTTAAAGGAAAATTTGGCAGATAAAACCACTTTACCGGCCTCCTTTTATACTAAAGCAGCCGCTTTACTCCAACATGCCGCGCTCGACTGGCAAATCTGTGGCGCCTACGCCGGCGATAAACTCGTTGCGGCCTGTGCCATACTTAGCCAGGGTGGCCAACGTTACTACCAATTGGCTGCCAATGCCCCCGAAGGCAAAAATGAAAATGCCATGCACCATGTATTGGACCGTTTGCTGGTAGATTGGTGTGGGCAGCCTATCCTTTTTGATTTCGAAGGCTCGATGATTGCCGGATTACAGCGATTTTACGGCGGTTTCGGTGCAAAACCTTATATTTATACGAGGGTGAGCTATAGCAGACTGCCCTGGCCACTAAGCCTCTGGAAACATGGTATACGATCTGAGTAAACAAACTTCGGTGCTCCGCCATTTTGTGGCCGAAATCCGCGACAAAAAAATTCAACAGGACCGTATGCGTTTTCGGCGCAACCTCGAGCGTATAGGAGAGGTATGTGGTTATGAGCTCAGCAAGCAGCTGCAATACAAAAGCAAAATCGTAAAAACACCCCTCGGCGAAGCAGATGAACAACTTTTAGCCGAACAACCCGTATTGGCCACCATACTTCGGGCAGGTTTACCCCTACATCAAGGTTTGCTCAACTATTTTGACGGAGCCGATAACGCCTTTATTTCGGCATATCGTTACCACCACAAGGACCATACTTTTGAAGTGAAGGTGGAATACGCTTCCTGTCCACCACTTGAAGGGCGTATCCTTATCCTCAGCGACCCCATGCTGGCTACAGGCACCTCATTGGTGCTGAGCTTTAAAGAACTGCTCAAATTCGGCACCCCATCTGAAGTATATGTGGTTACCGCCATTGCCTCGGAGCAGGGTGTAAACTATGTACGCAAACATATGCCGCAGGCCAAAATTTTCGCTGCCGCCATCGACAAAGAACTCACTGCCAAGGCCTATATCGTACCCGGCTTGGGAGATGCGGGTGATTTAGCGTTTGGGGAGAAGAAATAACTGCTAAGAAAACTGTTGAAGCATATCCATTTCCTTGTCTGCCGGATATAAACCCGGAAATAACATAGGTGAATATCTAATCGGATAAGCAACGACATACATTCTGTCTTTTCCTGCCTTTCTAACGGTCAGGAGGCCCATTTCTTCGAGTTTATCTACGATATTTTTTAGTGTTTTATCGGAAAGTTTGGTGATATACATCGCGGAAGTTTTGTTGATTTCCCCCTTGAGAAAAAGCTCTTTTAATATATATCTTGCCTCCGTTCGTATTGTTTTACTAATAACAAGTCGGTCAATAAATGCGTCTATTCTGGCCAGAAATCCGTCCAAAGCTGTAACCCGGTCCATAAAGTTTATTTGATCCAGGGCCGTTTCCAAAAAATAAGCACAGAAGGCAACCAAATGTTTATTTGATAAATTTCCCCTGCCGTCATAATCATTATAACGCTGTAGATCTGCATTAGCGAGCATGGTTTTATACTGAGCATTCGTGCGGGCGAGACCCCGGGAAACAGACCATAAACCAGAGGCATGCAGATTCTCATACATAAACCAGGCGTCAGAAAAAAGTCGTACAACCCGGCCATTTCCGTCTAAAAAGGGATGGATAAAAACCAGTCGGTGATGCGACGCGGCTATGCTTATTATTCTTTTGATTTTGGAACGATTATCCGGGCCAGTAGGGGCATAATATTCAGAAAATCGTTTCATAAATGCCAGTACTGCTTTCGCTTCCGGCGCTATGTGTCGACCGACCTCCACCTGATCCTCTCTAAATTCTCCGGGAACGACCTTCCTTTCTATTCCCTCCCGGGATAAAACGGTCTGGAACTCTTCGGGCAAAAAATCGTAAAACAATTTGTGTAATTCTTTCAGGAAAGTGCCCGTGGTGGGAATAGTCGCTGTTTTATCTGCATCAAATAAAACGGAAACGGTTTTATGCACTTGTATATGTGCCAGGGCCTCCTCTTGCAGGTTTCTTTTGGCTTTATTATCCGAATAATCATTCTTCAACACCCGCTCAATATCAATAGGGTGTGTATCATGTCCTTCTATCAGGTTTGAATAATAACTATTCATTGGCCTTAAAAAAGTGGCCATAGCTGCGCTGGTAATCGGGTTCATTTTTCCGGAAAGCCTACCCGATGCATGCAAAAGTTCGGTTGCTAATTCCTCCAGTTTCCCTTCCGGATCATCCGGATATAATGGCTCCATGGCCGAAGGGGAGGTGTATAAGGCTATTGGAACAGACATAAACCAAAGGTAACTAAAACTTAAAAGTCAATAGCATAAAACTAAAATATTTCCGGTCGTTTTTCCGGTCGTATATTTTTCCTAAAACTCAATTATCAGTATATTATACATGATTTTGATTAGGTTTCTGCTCTACTAAAGGTTATGATTTCCGGTCGTTATTCCGGTCGTTATTTGTACATAAAAACAAAACGCCTGACCAATATTGGTCAGGCGTTTTTATGAATACGCTCCGCGAAACTCACTTAACTCAGCGAAATCTGTGTTAAAAATTTTCCGGCAAAGCCAGATTAATCTTTTTTCTCAGCTGGCTTAGCTGTTTCGGTAGCTGGTTTTTTACTGCAGCAAGATTTAGCCTCTGAACAACCTTCTTTTTTATCGGTTTGTTCGGTTTTGGCTTTTTCTTTCGACTTTTTCTTTTTATCGCCCGTATTGGCGCTGGCAACAGCAGTTACAGTAGCAAGGAGGGCAAGGGTGAGCAGTATTTTTTTCATGAGTGTCAGTGCTTTAGAAAATATATTATACGAATATAAGAAAGCTTCAGAACTTTAGACGAATCTGTCCGTTTTATTTATGATGCAGGAAAAATTTGATTTTGTAGTCGTCGGCTCCGGCATAGCCGGTTTGAGTTTCGCCCTCAAAGCGGCACAGCTCGGAAAAGTATGTGTAATCACCAAAAGTGATGAAGACGAATCAAACACCAAGTACGCCCAAGGCGGTGTGGCAGTAGTTACCGATTTGCTCAAAGACAGCTTCGAAAAACACATTGAAGACACCCTGGATTGTGGAGATGGGGGTTGTGATGAAGCGGTGGTGGATTTCGTAATCAAAGAAGGGCCTGCCCGCATCAGGGAAATTATAGCCATGGGCGCCCGTTTTGACCAAAACGAGGCTGGCTATTACGATCTGGCACGTGAAGGCGGACACAGTGTACATCGGGTGCTTCATCACAAGGACATGACGGGCTTTGAAATTGAAAGAACCTTGCTTGAACAACTCTATGCCAACCCCAACATTACACTCTACAGCCACAAATTTGCTGTAGATCTCATTACACAACACCATTTGGGTGCTGAAGTAAATAAAAAGACACAAAACATCCACTGCTACGGCGTTTATGTACTGAATACTGCTTCACAGCAAATCGAAACTATTTTGTCCAAATCTGTCGTTTTGGCTACGGGTGGTGCTGGTCATGTGTACCAAACCACCACCAATCCGGTTATCGCCACCGGCGACGGCATTGCCATGGCTTACCGGGCCAAAGCCAAACTCCGCAATATGGAGTTTATTCAATTCCATCCTACAGCATTATACAATCCGGGCGAACACCCTGCTTTTTTGATCAGTGAAGCTGTACGAGGCTATGGGGGGGTGCTTAAAAACCGGGATGGACAGGAATTCATGCACAAATACGACAAACGCAAATCGCTTGCACCTCGTGATATTACTGCCAGAGCCATCGACAGTGAACTCAAAAAGAATGGTAACGACTATGTACTGCTCGATTGCCGCCATATCCCGGAAGACATTATGCTGTCGCATTTCCCGAACATCTACCAAAAATGTCTGAGCATTGGTATTGACATGCGCAAAGAAGCCGTTCCCGTGGCTCCAGCCATGCATTATCTGGTAGGCGGCATACAAGTCGATCATTATGGACGCACCAATATTCAACAACTTTATGCCTGCGGTGAATGTGCTTCTACCGGGCTTCATGGCGCTAACCGATTGGCTTCCAATAGTTTATTGGAGGCAACAGTATTTGCCGACCGTATTTTTCAGGCTGTGAGTGACGCACATAGTCAACTCAACTGGCAGGAGAATATACCCGACTGGAATGATTCAGGCACTTCTGAACCCGATGAATTGGTGTTGATTAGTCAGAATTTAAAAGAAACACAGGCCATTATGAATTCCTATGTGGGCATAGTGCGCAACCAAAAACGCTTATCAAGAGCCTGGGAGCGCCTGGAGATCCTGCACAAAGAAACTGAACGTTTGTATACCGAAACCAAATTGTCCGTGCGACTGCTGGAACAACGTAACATACTTAAAGTGGCTTATACAATTGTAAAATGTGCCCGTTTGCGGGAAGAAAGTCGGGGCCTTCACTTTACAACGGATTACCCTAAAAAATCAGCCACCTTTATTGATACGGTTATTTGACAAGCCCGGCCAGGCTCAGCTCAACTTCCCAATTAGCGCGCAGTCGTACAATGTCTGGCACATTCCATAACATTTCCGGTTGTCGCTTCAAAATATAACTTCCCGTATCAAACCGGCCGTTTTTATTGGTATCACGTACTAACCGGAGTTTATAACCAATGGCCCGTAATTTTTCAAAACGCAGGCTCGACTGACCGTCCCACACGGCTTGAACCTTTAACCGGCCACCTTCATCGAGTAACTGTATCAAGTCGCCCGATTGCAGACTGTCTAAATCGTTCAGGATTAATGTGCCGTATAATTCAGCATTGCCGCTATTTAATACTATTCGGAAAGTATCAGAAGGCATGCCAAATAAGTCGGATAATGCAGCACTATCTATAAACAACTCATACCGACTATCCGGCGAAAATTCAGGATAAATCAGCAATTGCGTGCCCTTTATTAGCAGCTCAAATGGCAATGCAACAATCGTAGTGTCCATTTTCCACGTGAAACGTGTACTATCGATAGTGGCAATTGGGTGATTTGTCACTAATTCAAGAGGTTCGTAAATCGAAGGTGTATTTGTAAGCAGTTTCTCAAGTGTGAGTTTACTGTAGCCTCTTTCTCCCGGTTTACGGTTTACCACTTTCACCGTATCGGTAGAGGTCGGTTTTTCAATCAAAAAGCGGAGTGTATCCCGTTCTGTATCGAGATGAAACAACATCAGGCTATCCGCCTGGATTTGCCAGCTAAAGACTGCATTGCTATTCAACAATATGACTTTCGTGGCAGTGTCGATTGGAAGCGCATATTTTACCCGTATAATGCCCGGCGATATACTTCTGATTTCTTTGGGTTTTCGATCGGCCTCAGTGTCATTAAAAAGGCTCATATTAAAAAACTGGGCCAGTGTATCTGTCGCTATTACGGTATCGAGATAGGCTATCGCTTCGGTGGGCTGATAAAGTAAATTGTTGTTTTCGTCTTTGAAGGCAAAAAGCCGGAAACGGCCATACTTCAAGTTTTCGAGTAAAAAACGCCCTTCGGCATTGGTTCGGGCAAAATAAAAGGGTTTGTGTTTATAAAGCGCAGAATCGCCCAGCTCTTCGGGATATAAGCCAACGAGCAGCTCTGCTTCTGCGGTTCTTTTCTCTGCTAACAATACCTGACCGCTGATTTTTAGCGAATCCAGGTAATCGCCAGTACTAAAAACATAACGAAAGTTCGTTTGCTTATTGTTTTCGGTAATATCCAGGATAGAGCTCGCAAAATTGATCGTATAAGTGGTGTTTTCGCTTAATTTTTGGCCCTTTAAGTCAATATATACCGAGCGATACCGCTCTTTGATCTCCGGTTTGATTTCGAGGCTGGGAGAAATAAGTATGTTTTGTGGACTTTGAATTTTGATGTATTCATTAAAATCGATGCGGATCGGTTGACCTTTATAGCCCGTAGTATAATTTGCCGGACTCGCATCCACATATTCAGGTGGTGTTTTGTCGGGCTCACCGCCTGTAGGCGGCACTACGTTGGCACAAGCCATCATAAAGGCTAAGAGGACTAAAAAGGCAATATTTCTCATGCCTTGCGGAAGATGTAAATCTGACTTGAACAGGTATCCGGACGTATCAGGCTATTCAGCCAGGAAACAAAGCCAAACAAAAATCCGCGCAATAAGCGTGGTCGGCCGGCCTGATATTGTTCACTCAACATGGCAATATAAAAAGGATCAAAGGGCATCCAGTGCGTACTCTCACTCTTAAAGCCTTGTTTTTCAAACAGTTGACGTATAGATTCAGGTGTAAAATGGTACAAATGCCGGGGAACGTCATAAGCTGCCCAATACGGGCCATAACGCTTTGCATCGTCGCTTTGCGGATTGGGCACGGCAATTACCGCTATGCCACCGGGCTCCAATAAACTGTATAATTTGGTTACACGTTCTTGTAAAGCATGTACATGTTCAAGTACATGCCACATGGTAATCACATTCACAGGTGGATGATTTTCCATGGTGGATTCATCGCCCGTTTTTAAACCCCTGTCGGCGGCCAATTTTCGCGCATCTGCATCCGGTTCAATGGCCATTACTTCCCAGCCAAATTGCAACATATGGGCTGCAAAAGCCCCTGTACCTGCGCCAATATCCATTAATTTTCGTCCACGGGCATATTTAGCTACTAAACCAGCCTTATTGCCCAGGGTAATTTTTCGTACTTCGCGGTAGATACGATTAATTAATCCCGGCGCAGCTTCATCGCTATGTGAGACATAGGTATCCGACTTATAGTAAGGCCAAATGGCCACGGCATCCGGTCGCGGATCGGTAAAAATGAGGGTGCATTTATTACAGCGTTTGAGCTGAAAGGTTTCTCCACTCACCGTATAATCTTTGCACGCTAGAAAGGCGGATGTATTTGTGCTGTTACAGGCCGGACAGCCCAATAAAACTTCCATTCTGCTTATTTATTAAGGTAAACCATTAAAATAGAAATATCGGCAGGCGAAATGCCGCTGATACGTGAGGCCTGACCCAGCGAAATGGGCTTCAAACGACTCAGCTTCTCGCGGGCCTCTATCGACATGGCCGTTATTTGTTGGTAATTAAAATCTTCCCGCATGCGAATATCATCGAGATGACCCAATTTCTGGGCTAAATCATGCTCTTTTTCAATGTAGGGCGCATATTTCAGCTGAATTTCTGCCTCTTCCACTGCTTCCAATGGGTAATCGGCCAGAAAACCATTCAACAGCTCACTGCCCTTCCGTAAATCGCTTAAGCCCAGCTGTGGCCGCATCAACAATCCATCGATTTTCACTTTTTGCGTTAGAACCGGTGTTTCCAGGGCTTCCAAAACTGGATTCATTTCTTCCGGATCGACAGATAATTTCTGGAGGTATTTGGTGATAGCAGCGGTTTGTGACATTTTCTCCTGCACATCTACCCAGCGGTCCTCAGGTAATAACCCCATGGCATGGCCCATTTCGCTCAAACGAGCATCGGCATTGTCCTGGCGCAATAAAATACGGTACTCAGCCCGGGAAGTAAACATACGATATGGCTCATCCGTGCCTTTATTCACCAGATCATCAATAAGCACACCTATATAGGCATCGGATCGTTTTAATAAGAAGGCTTCCTTTTCATACACTTTATTGTGTGCATTTATTCCAGCCATCAATCCCTGACAAGCCGCTTCTTCGTAGCCGGTAGTGCCATTGATTTGGCCAGCGAAAAACAGGTTTTGAATGGCTTTGGTTTGAAGGGTAGGGAAAAGTTGGGTCGGCGGAAAATAATCGTATTCGATGGCATAACCGGGCCGGAACATTTTGGCGTGCTCAAAACCTGGAATACTATTTAATGCTTGTTGCTGTACATCTTCCGGCAATGAAGTGGAAAAACCGTTTACATACACTTCTACTGTTGTCCAACCTTCGGGTTCTACAAAAATCTGGTGACGGTCTCTTTCGGCAAAACGATTGATTTTATCTTCGATAGATGGGCAATAACGCGGACCGAGTCCTTGTATACGCCCCGCGTACATCGGTGATTTATCGAAACCCGTTTTCAGGATGTCGTGTACTTCATTGTTGGTATAGGTAATCCAACAGGAACGTTGTTTACTTAAGGCTTGGGTGTGCCGACTGTAAGAAAACTTTCCGGGCAGCTCATCACCGGGCTGTTCTTCCATTTTGGTGTAATCCAGTGAACGGCCATCAATGCGTGGAGGTGTGCCCGTTTTCATGCGCCCGGCTTCAAAGCCGAGATCAACCAGCTGCTCGGTAATTCCGGTGGCCGCTTTCTCTCCGCTCCTGCCTCCTCCAAAACGTTTTTCGCCAATATGGATTACCCCATTCAAAAAAGTGCCGTTGGTGAGTACTACAGCGCGACAAGGAAAATATATTCCCATAGCCGTAAATACACCAACCACTTGGTCGTTTTTTACATCCAGCTTCACGACGGTGTCTTGCCAGAAATCAACATTAGGTGTTTGTTCGAGCATGGAGCGCCATTCCTGGGCAAACAACATGCGATCGTTTTGGGTGCGTGGACTCCACATGGCCGGGCCTTTGGAACGGTTAAGCATGCGGAACTGTATGGCCGACCGGTCACTCACGATACCGGAATAACCGCCGAGGGCATCTATCTCCCGCACTATCTGTCCTTTCGCCACGCCACCCATAGCAGGGTTGCACGACATTTGGGCGATGGTTTGCATATTCATTGTGATCAGCAAAACCTTCGAGCCCATATTGGCAGCAGCAGCTGCGGCCTCACAGCCCGCATGTCCTGCGCCAACAACTATAATATCGTATACTTCTTTAGTCAATGTATTCATGTTTCACGTGGAACATCCAGAGGGTCACTTCGTCTCAGCCTTGCCGCCATATTGTTTCACGTGGAACATGCGGGCGGACAGGGCTTCGTTTTCCAGTTGACGCATTTGATTGGCTTCAGCCTCGGACTTGTCGCCGTGACCTAAGAGGTGCAATACGCCATGTATCATTACCCGGTGTAATTCGTCTGCAAAACTAACACGATTTTCGGTGGCGTTCTCTCGTATTCTATCAATAGAAAGATAAAGTTCACCCTTCACTTCGTCGCTATTCTCAGTATAATCGAATGTGATGATGTCGGTATAATAATCATGCTGCAGATGGTCCTTATTTATTTGTAGCAAATATTCATCGCTGCAAAACACATAGTCGAGCTCTACATCAATTTTGTTACGCGACTTACAGTGTTCGGTAATCCAGCTACGAAGCAGTTTTTGGTCTAGTAATTTAAAGTCCAGTTCATGGACATGGAAACGAATCATTTTTCTTCGTGGAGTTTGAGGCTGAACTTAATGGCTTTCGCTTCATTACAATAGGACAAACCCTGGGTGAAAGTCTGTAAAAAATATACCCCTCTTCCGCCTTCCTTTTCCCGGTTCTCGGTGGTTGTTGGGTCGACTAAAGTACTTAAATCAAAACCCGGGCCCTGATCACTAATGCAGAAATACAATTCAGCCGCTTCGGTATTATACCGATAATCGATGATAACGGTCTTCTCCGGGTCGTTGTGATTACCATGAACTATGGCGTTCTGAATCGCCTCCGAAAGCACCAATCTCGTTTTAAAGTTGTCGTCCTCACTAAGCGCCATACAACTTTGAAGTTTTTCGATCAAAGTATCGATGACGAATAAATTCGCGCTTTCAGAACGTATAACGATACGGCCTTCCATCTCATTTGTTAATTTGAAGGAAATAGGTGTCGACCTTTTCTTTATAAAAAGCATTCAACTCCGGGGTAAGGGTGCGGTACAAATCGACGGCACGGTTCTTTTGTTTGCGATAAGCTTCAAAGCCCGGTGGTATTCCTTTTGGTATTTCAGTCGCCGATTTGCTCTCCCTTCTTTCCTCTTCATCCCGCTCCCGTTCGGCTTTCTCCGACTCCAGCAAGCGCGTCATTATCTCTTCCTGACGGCGCAGCGTTTGCTGACTTAGCATTTTATTAACGAGTTCTTTCTCCGTCTTTTCCATTTCTTTGGCCAAACGGTCGAGATCTCCCAGCGGCCTTTTGCCGTCTTTATTGTATTCTTCATTCAACTTCTGAAGCTCCCGACGGATGGCTTCCTGGCGTGCGGCTGCTTCTGAAAACTCTTTGCTTTGGTTGCCACGCTGTCCGCTTTTACCCGTTTGTCCTTGTTCGCCCGGCTTTTGTCCTTGTTTCATTTGCTGCATCTGTTGATTCAGCTCCTTCTGTAATTGCGATAATTTCGACATGCCAGATTTACCGCTTTTCCCTGGCTTCATACATTGTGATTCACTGCCGCTTTTTTTCGACTCCATCTCCGCCATTTCCTGCTGCATCTGCTTCAGAATTTCTGATAACATCACTGCCAGATTGTTGGCTGAAGTCATGGCATACTGTTGTCTTGCTCTGGCCTGTGGCGTTTGTCGGTTAGATAAATGATCGACTGTTTTCTGCAGATGATCGTTCATATCCCCAATTTCCTTATTCACAAAACTCTGAATCTGGATGACTCTTTTGCTTAGGGCTAACAAGCTGTCTTCGATCAAACCGGCATCTTCACGCAGTTTAAATTGTTCTTTGCCTATTTCTACGTAGGCCTGGCTATAGTTGGTATTCTCCTTCAAGCGATCAATCAACGCCTCCTGGGCAAAGCTGTATTTCACCAGATTTTCGAGTAATTGTCGCAATGCCCGGATGTCGAGTTCCAGCTGTTCCTGTTGGCCGGCCTGCATTTGCATGCGCATTTTTTTAGCCAGCTCTTCCATCTTCTTGGCCGACTCTTTTTGTTTCTTCGCAGCTGACTGCTGTTTCTTCTGCTTGAGATCACCCGAGGAAGACTTCATCTCGTCACTTATTTCTTTGCTTTCTTCTTCCATACCGTCGAGATCGAGCGGCTCTTCTAAGGCGTCATTTTTCTCCTTCAGTTCTTCCATCTCCTCTTTGAGGGCATCGAATTTCTGATTTAGTTCTTCTTGTTTCTGAGCAGCTTTTTCACTGTCGATGGCTTTTTTATCATTCTCCTCGGCCAACTTATTCTGTTCTTCAGCAAGCTTGTCGAGTGCTTTCATGGTCTGTTCAGCTTTCTGCTCCACCTCCATTGCTTTAAAAAACTCCAACATCCGGTCCAGCTCTTTGGCGATGTCTTTGTTGTCCATTTTGAGCTCGTCGAGTTTCTCCTGCAATTGTGGTTGTTTTTCCTGCTGCATCATTTTCTGCAACTCTTCCATCAACTTTTTCAGGTCTTCGTTTAGCAGCTTCTCCACCATCTCTTTCAGCTCATCCTGTTTTTTAAGAATTTCGGCTGCATCCGGTTCGAGTTCTTTTTTGAGTTCCGATTGTTGTTGCAATTCGTTCCTCACTTCTTTCAGTTGTTCTTCGATATTGGCTTCCCGCTTCTGAATTTGTTCGAGTAGCTTTTTATCTTCCCAGCCCAGGTTTTTCTGATCCTGTAATTTGCGCTTCAACTTATCTGCGTCCTGCTGTAGCTGTTGCACCTCTTTCAAAGAGGACTTCAACTTATCTACAATTGCATCAGATTGTTTACTGATTTCCTGGCGCGTTTCTTTTTCGGTGAGCTGACGGTAACTGAATACAGTCGACCGGCTCTTTTTCGAACCGTGGATCTGGTCATTATCGCCCACTTCAAAATAATACGACAGTTGCTCACCGGCTTTTAAATCCAGCGTACGGATATCAAAATAATGATAAAACGATTGGCGCAATCCCCCTCTTAGCGGCAGGCTTTGCTCCAGTTTCCTGGGATTTTGTCCTTGCTCATCTGTAATTTCAGCTTTGAACTTCAGGCTGGCAAAACCATAATCATCAGCGATCTCACCGCTGAAATAAAGCATTTTCTGATCGTTTGAATCCCGGGCAGCTTCCAGCTGAATATCCGGAAAAGCATCCGGCACAACGTTCAAGCTATAACGCATGGTTTCGGCAGCCGGGTTGTTTTGATTGGAAGCGACGATGCTGTAGTCACTACTCCGACGCGCAGTTTTTTGCACTGTGAATCTACTGCCCTCCTTTTTTCCTTCAATGATTGAAGAGTCGGCTTCGTAGTTTAAAACAATTCCATCGACCGATTTGACCTGGAATTCCCAGCGGACAATTGTTCCTTCAGGCACCAACAAGTCACCGGTATTGGTAATTCTCTCATCCTTCTTCCCTACATAAGCCGGATAATCGAGCACCACCTCAAATTTATTGATGACCGGTTTAGGTAAAACTTTGAGTGTATATGGAATCGAATAAAATTTATTGGCTGAAAAACGGAATGCCAGGTCCTTTTGCATTTCGCGAAATACAAATCGGAACTGATTGGCATTTACCTTTTCAAGTTTAAACTTTCCCTTTTCTGTTTCTACAAACACCTCGGCGGGAAGTTCACTACCTGTTAGTTTAAGCAGCTCGGTAAAGTCGGCATATTGAACTACTTCGAGCGAGTCGTTTTCCAATTCAAAATTAAAAGGCGCAATCGGAATGAAAGTTTCATTGTAGCGCATCACCCTT
>Ga0172380_10005561_pt1 | contig 15215 bp, 20 predicted proteins | sample Leawe162metaG_FD_119747 | JGI IMG/M metagenome (GOLD analysis project Ga0172380, IMG submission 119747) | Leachate microbial communities from a municipal landfill in Southern Ontario, Canada - Leachate well 162 metaG | ecosystem: Engineered > Solid waste > Landfill > Unclassified | place...
TCAGACTTCGTAGCAGCCTTAACGAGAGACATGATGCCCTTTTCGAGCACGCTCTCCTCAGACTCCTCTGCGAAAGCGTTGATAGCCTTCACGTCTGCGTCTACGGATTCCTTGGTAGCCTGGTCAGCCTTGGCGAGCAAGGTTGCGAGGTTAGCCTTCTGTTCCGCAGTTGCATAGCCCTGAGCCTTCAGGGTCTTAATCAATGTAAGCAACATAGATGTGTAAAATTAACTGCAAATAAAACGACTCTGATAAGCAGTCCGGGGAGCACCGGAGGTTCGACCTTGCTCCTGAATATCTGCGCTTGAAACTTATTTAAACGGTCTTCTCAAGGAGCGTACGCACGGCCTTGAGCGTCTTACGCTTCTGGTTGTGCATATTCTTCTCGTTCATCTCCTGAACGGTGCGGGCGATCTCTTGGAGAGCCTTCTTGTCATCGTCCACGAGAGTGCTGACGGCGCGCGCAGCGATCGCCTTGAGGTTGAGCTTCTTCGGCTCGATTGCCTCTTCAGAAGCCGGCGCTTCGATTACAGGGATCTCTTCCTTCATCGGCTCTACCCTATGATCATGACCTTCGATGACCTCGCCTTCCGGGAGATCCTTGCAGTCAGGGCAATCTACCTTCGCGGTCTTCACCTTCACGCTCTTCTCGAAGAGGGCTTCAGGATTTGCGGGAACGGAGACAGCCGAAATCTCGAGGAGCTCGGATTCCAGGATGTTTCCCTTGTCGTCGAATACCTTCGGGATGAAACCGATAGAGGATGTGTTGAGGAAGCCCGCCTCTGCCATACTCTCGCCCATGACGCCAAGCGGGTTCATGAGAGCGAATTCGATATCGCCCTGGAGCTTTCCGTCGATGACGCCAATAGGCTCTACCCTGCCGAGGATTCGCTCAATCGAACCGTAGTTGTGGCTGTCGAGGTAGACAGGATTCTTTATGAAATTGGTGAGGTGAAAGACCTGGTAGACGATCTCGCCGTGTCGGTCCTCGGTAGCACTCGAGAAGATAGCGTGAAAAATCTTCTTCTTGCCGTCCTCTGACTTCGACTTGAGCGCGAACTTAGTCGTCGCGGGGATAGAGAGCCCCTCGTATTCGCCTTGCGCCTTTTCCCAAAGCTCCTTGTACGACGTTACGCCGTACTCTTTGAAGGTCTTGTGCTGGATTGAAAGAAATTTCTTTTTCATATAAAAACGAAAAGTGGGCACCGATCTCCTGATCGATGCCCACGGGTAGTTCCCTGCGGACTAATTTATTTACTTGTAATATCATTATACCATACCTCCCGAATCAAACTACCTAGATCGTGCACCTGCAGTTCACAACCTCGTCCGCGCCGCCTCGAGCGTCGCCCGGATACATGAGGCCGTTCGAGAACGCATGTCCGATCGGCACCTCCTCTCCGTCCGCGGCCGCATGAGAATCGCGCACGCTGTTGTCACCAACGCTTACCCAGATCTTGATAGGCGCTCCACCCTGCTTGTAGCCCTCGATCGTGCCCTTCTGCGTCGCTCCGTGCGTCTCCGTTGAAGCGATGACGCGAGATCGACCCTCCGTGAATCCCTCATAGGTGCTCTCGATCCTGCCGATCAGCTCCTCGCGGCTTTCGCCCTCCGCAAGGCTGTCCTCGAACTGGGTAACGAGCTTGCCGTATGTGGTCTCGTTGATCTCTTCTGCAAAGAGCGAGGCACGCTTGTCGAGCCAGCCTCCAATCTCTCCCGAAAGGGTGAAATCGAACTCTGAGCCAACGTAGCTCATCGCGTCCTTGCCGGCTTCCTTGAGGATCTCCTGAAGGAGAGGCAGGAGCGTGTTCTTGGCGATCTTGATCTCGAGGGTTCGGTTGAAGGCGTCGTCGATGATGCCCTTCTTGCGGAAGACCTTGGTGCCGCCAATATGCGAGAGCACGCGCTCCTTTTGCGCGACAAAGTATTTCTCGATCTCGGTCGATACCTTCTTGCCTCGCGACGTGAGGCGCTTATCCATGATCTCGCCGTACTGCTTCCTGATAGCAGGATCTGCGTTCGGGTGCTTGAAGTCCTTGATGGCCTTCCTCATGCCCTCCTGCATAAGCGAGCTCGAGCGTTCCGATCCCATAGGCATGAGGCTGAAAGGAAGCATGATCTGGTCAGCCTCCGGGTTCTTGTACGGCTCGAGGCCGAGCATCAATCGCTTCTCGTTCGTTGTCATTGCGTTGACCGTGTTGCCCGCCTCGAGGATCTTGATCTTGCGGTCCACGTCCTCAGGGGTAGGATCGACGAAATCGAGGTCGTACTCGGCCGGGATGAGCTTCCAGTCGAGCTGAGTGACGAGGTTCTTGAGGAGAGGCTTGATGGTCTCGCGCAGGAAGACCGCGACGGAAGCATCCGCGTTTGCGAACTTAACGTCGCTGACGTTCGAGAGGATGGCGCGCGGAACGCCGGTGAGGATGCAGATGTCGTCGAGGGTGACGGACTTCGACTGAAGGTATGAAAGCTCTTCCGGGCTGAGGCTGATGCGCTGATAGTCAGCGTCGCCGCCGAGGAAGAGGGGCGTGCCCGACTTCTCCGCGCCCGCGATCTGCTCGTTGAACTGCGCCTTGAGGGTCTTGAGCTGATCGTTAGTGAGCTGAGGGGATTTAAACTTGAAGACGCTATCGACCTTGCCGCCGTTCTTGAGGACGTTCGCATGGTACCTCGATAGCTGAATGTCGGACTCAATCGCGTAGACGCCCGCTCTGATGAGGCTCGCGCCATGGAGCGGAGACTTCGGGTCAGGATTGAAAAAGTAGAGAACCTCTTGAGGCGTGTACTTGATGACGTTGCCGGCCGACTTGTTGTATTCGTAGCCGACGATCTCTGTGCCATCCGCGTTGATGTTCACCTTCACGAGATCCGGGCGCAAGAGGTGCATGGACTTGATGACGTTGCCCTTCTCGAAAAGCTCCGTTCCCCTCTCTACGAAGATGAAGGCCGCACCCGCGAGGTCGTAGTATTTCTGGAAGAGCTTCCAGAACTGAGCTCCAGAATGGAACTGGTTCGGCCTGTTAAGGACCTTGACGAGTGGGTTGTTCTGGTCGACGATCTTATCGCCCTTCTTTAGCACGAACTCGACCTCGCTCACCTTCTCGGCACGCTTGTCTATGGCCCGGTTGAGGTAAAGCGAAAGGTCGTTGTAGCTCAAGTAGTCGCCCGTGCCCTTGCCCGAAGCGTCCACATCGACAAGCGAGCTTTTGAAAAGCCCGTACACGGACTTTCGCCTGAACTCTTTGATTTTGCTTATGATGCTCATAGAAAAAAGGGTGCGGCTCTTTCAAGCCACACCCACGGTTAGTTACCTGCGGATCGTTTATTAAACTATATTCACATTATACCGCACAAAACAGGATAAGTCATCGCACGGTACTAGCCGGCCTGATGAAAGGACTTCAGCGGTCGCTTCGAGGCCAGTAATTCGGACTCGTTGATGTTCTGACTACGCTTCGTCTCGGCCTGAATATTGGTCACGCGAGAGTTGTGAATGGTGATCTCGAACATGACCTTGCCGTATTGCATACGAGAGGTCTCGATTTCGATGAAGGCCATGATCTGCCTTTTTACTTCTTCGTTCAACATTTTTAGAGGTGCTTATAGATAACGTGCCAGAGTTTCTTCTTGAAGATCGGCATGTACAGGACGATGAAGACGAACCGAGGGCACCACTTCGGGCGCTTGTGGATGTAATGCGAGAGCGCGCCTATCCCCTCTCCTACGGCCTCCCGCGCCTCGGTCCTGGCCGCCTTCCTGATCTTCTTGAAAAGTTTTGAACTCATGATTTTTAAACGAAGCCAATAATAGTCGCCTGCCTTCCATGGGAATGGATGCCGTACCTCGTGGCATCCATGAAGTGATCGTTTGCCTTCACCGGCTCGTCGAGCGTCTTCCCGTCCTTCGTGCGCCACATGTACGATCGCGCCTCCTTCTGACCGTTCGCCGAGCGCTTGGTGATGTAGAACGCCCCGCTCTTCACCGTGTCTATGCCTTTCTTCACGTCCTTGTCGGCCGCAATGATGTTGTAGCCGGCCTGCCTGATCTCCTCGATGCGCTGAGGCTCTGCTGCATCGGCATAGATCGGGCGCTCCTTGCTGATCCCGAGCTCGTTCATGCGGTCGATCAGCATTGAGTTCGTCAGGTGACTCTCGTAGATGAGCTCGTCGGCGTAGTGATTCTTATCACGCTCGCCTATGTCCACGAGACACGTCGGCTTGTTATAACCGAAGTCGAGGCCGTAGAAGCGATCGGTGCCTTCAGGGATCTCGTCGCAGAGCTGCCAGTTCGGATAGATCGCCGCCGTGTTCACCCCGCGCTGGCCGAGGCCGTAGATGCGCCAGTAGTTCTCATCGAGGGTCTGGTACTGCTCGATCTCGGCGATCGTCTCCCGGTCAAGGAACGGGTTGTCTCGATACGTTGACTTCACGACCGCAACGCTCTGCCTTGTGAGCACCTTGTCATAGATCCAGTGGTACTCGTCGGAAGGGTTGTAGTCCAGGAAGATTCGCCAGGTGGTACGGAGTGCGAGCTGCTTGAAGTCCTCCTCCTCGAACTCGTTAGACTCGTTGAGCCAAAGGATCTTCTGCTTTCGTCCTCGCGTCTTGTGGGCGTCATCGACGGAGAAGAAGGCGAACTCGACCGTTCCGAGCTGATAGGTGTGCTCGGTCTTGTTGTGGTCGTTCTCGTTGTAAAGATCGTGCTTGTGCAATTCCTCAAAGAAGTCCTTCATGACGGTCGCCTTGAGCGATGGCATGGTCTTCCTGCAAATCGAATAGCTCTCGGGCTTTTCCTCTTCCAGGGCGAGGGTGATGAGAAGCTGACAGAGCGAGACCGTCTTCGACGATCGGGACCCGCCCTCGTTAGCTACTATTCTCGCCCACTGCGCCGCTTCCCAGTTTCTCTGGTATACCGGCGTCGCCCTGAGCGTTATCGTTTGGTCTTGGAGTATTTTCATGTGTTGGAGCTACAATCACCACCTGAACCTTCCCTATCCTCTGACCCTTCGACGTGATGTCAGTTTTGCCGATCGTGGTCGGCTCGCCCAACTCTGTCTTGATCATCTCCCAAGCAGCCTGGATCTCTTTGTAGTGGGGCAAGGTTTCCATGATGACCGGCTGATTGTCGGCATCGAAAACCTGAAGCCCTCGCTTGTCGAAGAGGAGGGTGTGCTTTGGCTCGAGCAGGCGCATTGCGTGTTCGAGCGCGCGAATCTTTCCGTCACCAAGGCGCGACACGACTTCGGTCGCCCTATTTCGCCTAATCTCCACCAGGCGATCAGCGAAATTGAAGAGGCTCGAATAGTAGCGTATCTGGTTATAACCCTTGAAAATACAGTCTTTATCGCGGATCATGGCCATCATGTTGCCGTTATGCTTCTCGTAAAAGGAAAAGAGCATGTCTTTCTCCTTCACGGTGATGCCACGGTACGGGGCCGGGGCCTGCTGCCCCTCCCCCTCCTGCTGCTTATTCCCTTGTGTGAGCCTCTTCGTCATCTAGGGTTAAATGATCCTTAGCTTCTTAGCGATAACGTGCCAGATGCTCCTTGTGGAGAGCTTGTAGTCGATCATGGCGTCGGTGAGGGCGAGCACGTCGTTGATCTTGATGCGCTGGGAGTCGATGCCTAGCTCGGCCACGCAGTAGTCCCTGAGCTCCTGAGCCGCCTTCGCCTGCGCGTCGGCGAGCTCATAGACCTTTGGATACTTGCCGCGAAGGTACGCGCCGGCCTCGCAGTCAGCGCCCAGGTGCCACACCTCGTCCCAGAGCATCTTCTCCGTCACCTCCTGCTCCTGGCCGTTCGATCGCTTGATCAAGGCCTTCTTCTCGGCTGAGTTGAGCTGCGCCTTCTTGATCTCGTCTGACGCGAGCACCTCGACGTAATTGATCTTCTCGAAATGGTCCTCGAGCTTCTGGATCTTGTCCGATGTGATTATGATTTTCGCCATGTGTCTTTTAGGTTTATTGCGAACTTGATAACTTTCCTGATAAAACTCTGCTTCTGTGCCGGCGGCGGGTCGGCCGCCGCCTTCGGCTCCGGCGGAGGGATGTCCTCCCATTGCCCTTTCTTCTTGAATCTGAACGAGACCGAGGTTCCCTCGATCGTACCCTGGTCGGCCTGGGCCTGAAGGATGCCTACGGTGATCATGTCGAGCTCCTTAGCGCCGAGCCTGTCGGGCGAGTCGATCTCTATAACGCCGAAAACGTCCTCGACCGAGTACGAGAAGGCGCCTGCATCAGTCTTTTTCTCTCTGAAAATCATTTGCTTTTTTATGAGCTGAGAGCGGGGACCCTGCAGCTGCAGGGTGCGTAGCATTGCCTTACCTCGCTGCTACCGCGCGCACGGTGCCGTCCTTCGAGGCGGCCCGGCAGTTATGCACCCCCTCTCAAACCACAACGTCGTCACCTCGCCCGATCAGGCCCTTCCGCTTCATGTCCTCCTCCGAGCCGAGTATCTTCCCGCAGCAGGGGCAGATCTTCACGAAATGCTTATGGGGGCAGTTCTTCTTCGCGCGGGCTCGCGCTTCGATCACATATTGCTTGTAGCTCTTCGGCTGTGGCTTCTTGGTTCTTGCCATGGAAAGGTTCAAAAGCAAAAAGAGACGCGGCGAAGCAAGCTTCGACACGTCCCTTTCGAGACCTTCTTTTTGATTTGTGCTCCCATTGTACATCAAACAGCTGTCGAGCGGTAGATGTGGATACTCTGTCGCGCCGCTTCCTCCGGCCGCTTCGGGGAAAATCCGAAACGGCCAGGAAAGCGGAACGGCTAATTTGCCGAACCGTCAGCCGCCGGAGCGGTCGAACCCTCGCCCGCCACGTCCGCAGGGGCTTCAGGGGCCTTGTTCTCAGTCGTTGGGGCGGCAGGGGCCGTGCTCTCCTGCGGAGCCTCGGGCTTCTTCGGCGCGCCCGCCTCCTCGAGCTCGGATGCGAGGAAATAGTTCCTGATGCCTCCGTACTCGACGAGGTACTTCTTCTCCTCTGGAGAGGCGAAGCACGCGACGACCTTGCCCTCAGCGTCGCCCGCCGACTTGACGACAACGACGTCGCCGAAACCGAAGTCGAACTTGATCGAATTGTTTTCTTTCATGATGATAAAAAATTAGCTGATAACTGATAAATAGTTTAAGGACATTTCGGTCCATGCTCACACCTCGAGGATTCCACCGCACTTCCTGCAGCAATATCGGAGGTTGTAGTAATCCATGGTGCCCCCACACTCAGAGCACGTCGCCCTCCAGTTTCGACTATCATTCATGTCTTTGTGTCGCCTGAGCTTCACCCTGAAAAGGCCGCACTCCTCGCATTTAAAGATCTGCCTTCGAGGATATACCCTGACTAGAGGCTTCTGGCATTTTGGACAGGCTCTCGGTGTCATAGCATTGATGGCTGCCTATCCTCGCGCTCAAAGTCCGTGCGAAGCTTATCGCTTGATTCGATGGTCTTGATCTGGCGGCGGATGATCGTCTTGCACTGCTCTTTCGTAAGGCCCTGAGAAAATCCGAACCCTCCCCACGGGGCCGTCCCAACGCGCCCGTCCGCGTCTATCTTCAGACCATAGCGCTTGATGTCGTCAGCCATCTCCTCAATGGCCCGATGAAGTGCGTTTCTTCTAAGCTTCATGGCTGTTGAAAAGAATGCTTGCGGCCTTAACGCGACCTGCCTGCGGATAATCGAGAAGACCGATCGACCGGAGCTTTCCCTTGAGATTCGTAAACCCGCTCGAGGTCGCGGAGTATCCGCTCTTCTCCGCGAGCTCATCGCTAGACATGTCCGCCGGGTAGGCTTCCAGGAGGGGCTGAAGGATTTTCCTCTCTGATGGCATGAGCTTCTGCATCACCTTTTCGCGGAGCTCAGCGTGATCGGCAAAATCGGGATGGCGCGCTGATTGCAGCCCTTTGTCCGTAAGCAATATCAGGCCAGGACCCGGATATTCGACATAGGCCGCCGACCGGAGGGATCCGAGAAGGTTTGTGTACCCGCTCGATGACGGGCTGTATCCGGCGATGAACGCAACGGCAATCTTGGTGGGGTGTTCGATGCCGAGCCGGTTGATCCACGCCACGGCGTCAAGCACCTTCTGATGCGACCCCGTGACCCTAAAGCTGCCATCGTCCTGTATCCAATCTTCCCCGTCTGCCTTTGGGCGTTCCGTTACAGGTGCCGGGATGTTTTGATTGTGCACCGTAGGCTTATCGGCCGAGACGACTTCCATCTTCGGCCAGGCGTCCACGACACTGACGATCGACTTTGAGAGAGCTTTAACCTTATCGACCGATTTTGAAATGTCGTTTAGGTGCGATCGCCACGCCCTGTTGCACTTCTCTAAGGCAATCGTGACGGCGCGGCCGGTGTCCTCAGACGATGCCGCCTGTTTCGGGCACTGATGAGCCTTGAGCTTTCGTATCTCCGCTTTGAGTTCGTCGATCGTGCGAGCCTCTTTCTCCGCCTCCTGAGGCAGATTCTTGAGCATGGCGAGGGCCTTCTTCAGCGCCGACGATGGTGGCACGGGCTTGGCGTCCGAATAGGTATTGCTCCCATGCGATGTCTTTACTTCGCCGACTGTGATGCGGAGCAGGTCGTCTGACACGGCGGGTCCGGTAATATAAAACTCTCCCGGCTTCATCTTCTTGAGAGACAGGATCTCCTCCTTGTCTGTGAGGCCGAGCTCCTCCGCAGCGCGCTTTCGGTCAATCGCCCAGGTGGCTCGGCCGATCATGACGTTGTTGCACTCGGAGAGGGCATCCTTCGACACCTTCGAGATGCGCTGTGACGCGAGAATGAGGGCGAACTCGCGCTTGCGGCCCTTCGAGGCCAGGGCCTCAACCGCTCCGCTCGCCTCGCTAGGCTTTCCTTCCGGGACATAATCGTGTGCCTCATCGAGGATCACCAGGCACGGGTGATACAACTTCTTTGGAACAGCCACCATCGTCTCGCAGAAAATGCGAACGAATTTCTTTCGATCCTGAAGTGAGAGCTCGTAGAGGTCGACAACCGCCGACGTCTTCGCTTCGAGGAGCATCTCGGCGAGCTTGGCCGCTGATCTCACTTCGACAGGCACGTCCTGATCCTTCCCGCACAGGACAAAATCGTGCTTCTCGCGAAGCGATGCGAACTCGCCCTCTGGGTCAAGGATTATCACCTGAACATTGTCGGCCGCCTGCTCTACGAGGCGACGTACGGCCCAAGACTTACCGCCGCCGGAGTTAGCCAGAATCGCCATTCTGCTCTGAATGAGCTTCGGGATGTTGATTTGTGTTTCGTTATTTATTTTGATCTGCATTTTGTTTGATTGAAAACTGATTCCTGCCTCCCGGGTTGAACCTTTTCGACATCTCGTTCCGGGGCACGAGCTCGAGGTTTTCAAGGGCGTTGTTCGCGGGGTCGTTGTCCTTGTGGTGGATCACGTGGCCGATCGGTATCGGCCCATATCTCTCCTCCCAGACAAACTGGTGCATGAGGACCCTTCGGCCTCGGACGGTTCCTCGGAGATACCCGCCCTTCGTGACCGTGAACCGAAAACCCTTGAACGTTCTCAGGCCCTTCAGTTCCTTCGCGCGGAGCGGATAGCCGTGGGTCCTGAAGACGTCGTACACCGCCTGGCGCGTCTTGCGATAGACCTCTCCGACCTCCTCGAGGGACTTCCCTGATCGGTACATCGCGTACATGGCCGCGACGAGATCGTTGTTCTTTCGCTTCTTGTGCTTGTTGAAGCGAATCTCGTTCGCGCTGCGGAACTCCTTCTCGTGTATCGCTGTCGATTTCATGGATGGCTATTTATCCTTAATCGACTTGACCTTGAGCTTCCGGCTTTCCGGCCTTATCCACCCGAGGAATAGCCAGATGCCGATGAGGGACGGCACGAGGATGTGCGAGCTCTGGTGACAGATGGTGTCAGCGAGGCACTTGTCGCTGAACACCTTGCCCTTCTCCCAACCCTCGGCTATGTCTCGTTTGATTAGGTAAATCATGGGCTTATTTCTTAGGGCCGACGCTCTCGAGATCACGCTCGATGTCCTTCATCGCCCTGGCCATCATTTCCATGAAGGCGACCATCTCGGCCTTCACGTCCTGTCGCAGCGTGAAGTCGAGCTTGACCCCGTTGAGCTCGTAGCTGTAGGCCTTTCGTTGAATGTGATTCGTCTGCATGATTCCTTTTGCCATAAGATTATTTAGTTAGCGTTGATATCTATCTTTGCCTTCACCAACCCCGCGCCCGCGGGCCTCAACTGGAAGTCGACGACCGGCGCGAGATACTTGTCCTGGACGAAGATCGCGTCCGCGATTGCCCCGAAGACGTTCTCGGGATCGCCGTGTGCCTCGTTCTTCCAGTAGATCATCAGGGTCATCCGGCACTTGAGCTTTCCCGTCTCGAGCGGCTCTCGCTCCGCGAGCGTGAAGTACTTCGATCGCATCGCCTTGTATTCGTCCTTCATGAACTCATCGAGGAAGCAGGCCCGCACGTGCTCGAGGTAGGCGTGATAGCGCTGCGCCTCGGGAGTCCACTGCTGCTTCATCGTCTTGCGATGCTTAGGCAGCGGGTTTCCGATCGGGTCGTCATGGTTGCCTGCTATTTCAAAGGTGATGGTTTCCATGGGTTAGTTCGCGAATGGCGAGCGGAGCTTTATCTTCCGAGGGTCCTTCATACGCTTGTCGTCGCCGGTGAGCTCGATGATGTCGCACTCCTGCACTATCCTCGATGCGATGCGCTCTCCGGCCAGGCCGCCGAGGTGGTTCGCAAGGTCGCTCACGGGGAAGTTCGATGTGAAGATGACCGGCATGCGGTTGTTGTATCGGTGGTTGATGATGACGTGCATCGTCTCGGCCACGAAGTCGGTCATCTTCTCAGCGCCGATGTCGTCGATGAAGAGAAGGCCCTTGAAGTCCATGATGCGCTGCTCGGCCCGCGTCTTCGCCTCGGCCGGGCGATCGAAGTCCGCCTTGATCTCCCTCATGAGCTCGGTGGCGTCCCAGAACATCGACTTGACCGTCGCACGGCTGTCCCACTCCGCCTTCAGCGCGTAGGCGATGTACGTCTTGCCGGTGCCGACCGATCCGTGGATGTACATGCCACGCCTGCTCGTCATGATGACCTCGAGGCGATCGCGGATGTCTTTCGGGACGTTGTTGTATTTAGCTTTTTCGTATTGTTCTGGGATCATAGGCCTTGAAACTTACCTCCCGCCGCCGTCGCTCCGTCCCTTTCCTTGAAGTCCTTCTTGAGCGCGTTGAGCAGGAATGACTTGTAATTCGAGTATCGTTTGTTCTTGCGTTCGCAGTAGAGTCTCAGATCCTCCGCCTTGCTCCTGATCTTCTTCTCGTCAGCCACGAACCGGTCGAGGAACTCCTTCATGTCGGACGACGGGATCTTCGAGAGGTACTCGACCGACGCGGTGGGTTTCCCTTCCCTTACCTTACCTTCTCTTCCCTTCTCTTCTCTTCCCTTACGCGGAGCAATGTCACCCTCTGGTATGTCAGTGGTATACCGTTGGGTGTCAACCGGCAAAGTGCCGTCTGGGCCTGGGTATTCGGCCTTCCTTTTTCGGTCGGTTCGGAAGGTTTGGAAGGTGTCGAAGTTCGAGATCTCGATGTACTTTTCGCCCCTCACCTCGTAGGTCCTGATGAGCTCGTTCTGCACCATGAGCTCGAGGTCCTGCAGTACCTCTTGCTCGGTGATAGACCTCATCGGCGAGACCTTAGCCTTGATTGACATTGCGTCGCCCTCGAGATGGCCGAAGTCGTCCGTGTGCGGTATAAGCCAGGTATAGAGAAGCGCCGCACGATCCGGGAGGCGATTGACCTTCCTGCTCGTCGATATTGTTTTTGATAGCATGCGTCGTTCTGCCATAGGTTTATATGTTGTAGCCCTGAAGGCGCTCTATGCCGTCGTTGCCGGCGAATAGCATGTCGCCCTTGCCCGCGAGCTTCTCCGCACCGTCTTCGTCGAGGACGATCTGCGAGTCGATCGCCTTCGCCGTCTTAAACACGACCTTTGTCGGGAAGTTCGCCTTGATCGTTCCCTTGATCACGTCCGTGCTCGGCCTCTGGGTCGCTATGACCACATGGATGCCCGCGGCACGCGCCTTCTGCGCCAGTATGAGGATCTTGTTCTCGATCTCGTCCGAGATGTTGCGCTCGGTCGTCTTCGTCTCCTCCTCGCCTGCGCGAGATCCGCGCTCGAATATCTTGCCGGTCTTCACCGTCTCGACATGGACGTACCGCGCGGCGATCAGGTCGCCGAACTCGTCGATCACGACGAACTTGTACGGCATCGTTGATATCTGCTCGATGCTTCGGACCTTTGCCTTCGCTAGAGCCCTGTATCGGTCGTTCATTTCCTCGACGAGACTCCCGAGAGCGTCGTTGATCTTCATGATCTCGCACTCGTACTCGACTACGTTCGGGTCGCCCTGATGCTGCGCGAGCTCGACCATCTTCGGATCGAAGAGGTGGATCTGGGCGTTCGGTATCCTCGAGAACTGTCTGATGAACGAGCTGAGGCATATCGACTTGCCGGAGCCAGAGGCTCCTGCGATGAGGACGTGCGGCGCGGTCCTGATGTCGAACCTGCGCGCTTCGCCCATGATCGTCTGGCCCACGGCTATGTCGAAGCCGTTGCCTTCCGGGAGAGCCGGGAACGTGCGCGTCTTCCTCGGCACCTCGAATCCGACGAAGGACGTGCCCTTAATCGGCGCTAGGATGCGGATGCCGGCTATTCCGAGTACTTGCTCGATGTCGGCTGCATACGCCTCGAGGCGGCTCATTTTGAGGCCCATTGATGGCGTAAAGCGATAGAGATCGACAGTCGCACCCTCCACGAGAGAGTCGAACTGAAGCATCATTCCATGCTCGAGCATCTTGGTTTGAATCTTCTGATCGTTTTTCATTTTTGAATAATCTATGTTCTTCGCCGACACAAAGTTTTCCTCGACGGCCTTCATGAGCTTCCTCATGTTTCCGGCGCTCTGTATCTGCTTCTTGAGTAAATCGGTCACGTTCGTCACCTTGTGCTTCTTCATGAGCTTTGCCGCCTCCTCGGTGACGTCGAGGCGATGGATGTATGCGACTATCGAAACCTCGTTGTCGTAGAGCGTCTCGACGTTCGGGATGTAGACCTGCTCGCCGTTCAGGGCGCGGGTCATGTCCTCGTAGAAGCGGAAGAAGAAGTCGAAATAGAGCTCATTCTCTGCGAAGACGATCTCGTACTCCCTGACCTGGGAGCTACCGTCGTCGTTCTTCGTGAGCTTCACCTCCTGGAACGTCACGGAGTAGGGCTCTTCCTTGTACTTCGCGTATGCGAGAAGGTAGTAGACGACCGCCTGAAGGATCTTCTTTCCGTCGATCTTCTCGGGATCGGAGAACTTGGCGCATGTCTTGTAGTCAATGACCTTGAGCTTGCCGTCTTCGCGGAGGATCTTGTCGAGGCGTCCCTTTAGTTTCACCGGCAGGGAGAGCTTCTGCCCTCGCCACTCGACGTCGATCTGCTCGATCAGCTCCTCCTCGACCGATATGATCTTCTCTGCGCTGTAGGGTATCGCCTGGACGTATGAGGTGAAGGCGAAGCTCAGCCGATCGAAAGCCTTCTGCTTGTTTGGAACCGTCTTTGACCAGTTGATGAAGCCGTCGTTGTACTTCTCGAGGAAGTCCATGCCGGACTTCAGGCCGTACTCGATCGCCTCGGCTTCGTTCGTCGGGATGAGCGTGTCGCTCCCGCCGCTGTAGACCTCCATCGCCTGATGGAACGCCGTGCCAATCACGCCGGATATGCCCTGGGCGGTGTCGAACCTGTCTCGGTTGATGTACTGGATTTTGAAGAGCAACGGGTTCGTCGAGAACTTAGTCATCGACGACGCGGAATAGTGGGCGATGGGGAACTTACTTTCCGATGTCGATGACTTCTCCGTCGACTGCAGGCCTGTCCTGAGGACCTTCGGCATCTGTAGCGCCGTTCGCACTCTGGTCTTCCGAGCCTGCCTTCTTTTGGTTTTCTTCTCCATGTTTGAGCAAATTACCCATTGCTAATCCCTCCGAATCCTTCTTCGCTGCCTCGAGCCTGTCCGCGATAATCGAATCCTTGTTGTCCTCGGCGATCGCCTGGGCAATGATCTCGTTCTTTGGCACGAGCTTCGCGCACTGCTTGAGGACTGTCTTCTTCCACATCCAAAGCTGCGGATCGTTCGCCTCGTCCCAAGGTGTGTGCTTGCCTCCGAAGCTCTTTGAGAACTTCTGGGCGATGTCCAGGATCTCCTTTTTGCTCATCACCTTGTGCACCGAGCCGCCGGTGCCGAGCTTCACGATCACGTAGGCACCCTTCGCCTTGCCACGGTCTTCGGAGAAGACGTCCGGGTTGTGTTCGATGATGCCGTTCTTGTACGAGAAGTCATCCTTCTCATACACGATCTCGGCCACTATCTCCTTCGCGCCGCTGCGATAGAAGAGCGTGACGAGGCCCTGGTATCCGAGCTGAAACTGCGCCTCAGTGATCTTTTCCCACTTGTCGCCGACCTTTCGGTTGTTGTCGTAGGGGATAACGTACGCCTCGCCGGATACGTCCGAAGGCATGAGGCCCAACTGCGCCATCGTCATGAAGGCATTGAGGAGCGACGTGCGTTCGCATTGATAAAGCTTCGGTATCTTTCGAGCCGACTGGATAATCGAGCTCACAAATCTCATGGCTTTGTCTTTGTCGCCGTTGAAATAGTTCGTGATCTGCTTGAGGTATTCTCCGGCCAACTGGAGTCTTAATTGATCCGATGGCGTGAGTTCTCTTTTTTTAATTTCGGTCATAGTTTTATAGGGGTCCATCAATCCTCGGCTCATACGCGCCGCCTTGTAAGTGACACTGATCCGCAAGGCTAGGTTCCTCTCGCGAGATCCTGCTCCTTGGGTTCCAAAATGAGCAGAGGAAGATGGATACAAGGCTTTTAATCTTCTGTCTCTTCCGACAACTGGCACCGACACTTCGCCGTCCCGATCGGAGCTGTATGAGGCTCTCCGGGATACACGTATTCGTCCACCGTCACCTCGCCCGTTCCGAGACATTCCTCACAGACCTCTTCGACTTTGCACTCCTGTTTGCATTTCGAGCAGGTGTAGATAGGCTCGGGGTCGTGATGGTCTCGTGGGTTGTCCTTGAAATCCTCGATGGGATTTGCACGACAGCATTTCGATACCTCGATCTGCGGAGTTTTCATAGGCATAGAGGCCTGCCGCTTCGAGGA
>Ga0172380_10005562_pt1 | contig 15206 bp, 11 predicted proteins | sample Leawe162metaG_FD_119747 | JGI IMG/M metagenome (GOLD analysis project Ga0172380, IMG submission 119747) | Leachate microbial communities from a municipal landfill in Southern Ontario, Canada - Leachate well 162 metaG | ecosystem: Engineered > Solid waste > Landfill > Unclassified | place...
AATCTGCGCCACGGCGAGGGCTTCATCGCCGTCTCGGTCGAAGCGCGCAAGAAGTTCTGGCTCGACCGCGCACGCACCGCTGCCATCGCCAAACATACCAACGCCTTCAAGATCAATGAAGATGTGGTGATTCCGCTGCCGCGCATGGGTGATTACTGCGATGGTGTGGAGCGCATCAATATCGAACTGTCGCTGCACAACAAACTCAAACTGCTGGATGCACTGGATGAGTTCTGCCACGGCGAGCTGCCGCTGCATTATCAGGATGATGAACAACTGGGAGCTGCCGAATTGCTCGGTGACCGCCCGCATGCCGCGCGGCAACTGCTCTCCGGTGTACGCACGCGCTGGCAATGGCTGTACGACAATCTGGATGCGCCACTGGATTCCTGCCCGTTCGCGCCATCTGACCGGCAGGGTGCGATGACGGTGTTCGATGCGGTGCAACGCCATCTGTTGCGCGCCTCATGGAAACGCGAACTGCGCGATCCGCTGCGCCAGATTTTCAGCGGCGGCACCTACCAGCCTATCCTCGACGCCTGCAACACCATTCACCATGGAGTTTTGAAGGGGCGCGTGTTCGTCGCCCTGCACATGCACGCCGGCGACGGTAACGTGCATACCAACATCCCGGTCAACTCCGACGACTATGCCATGCTGCAACAGGCATACGCTGCGGTGGATCGCATCATGCAATTGGCGAAAGACCTGGGTGGCGTGATCTCGGGTGAGCACGGTATCGGCATCACCAAGTTCGATTTTCTTGAGCCGAAGGAAATCGCGCCTTTCATCGCCTACAAGAAAAAGATCGATCCGGACGGACACTTCAACAGAGGCAAACTGTTGCCGGGCAGCAACCTGGAGCGCGCCTACACCCCCAGCTTCAGCCTGATGGAGATGGAAGGCCTCATTCTGGAACAGAGCGCACTGGGAGAGATCGCCGATTCAATCAAGGACTGCCTGCGCTGCGGCAAGTGCAAACCGGTATGCAGCACCCATGTGCCGCGCGCCAACCTTCTTTATTCGCCGCGTAACAAGATCCTCGCGACTTCGCTGTTAATCGAGGCATTTCTCTACGAAGAACAGACACGGCGCGGCGTATCCATCGCCCATTTCGATGAATTCAACGATGTCGCCGATCACTGCACGACTTGCCACCGCTGCGAGAAACCGTGCCCGGTAGATATTGATTTCGGAGATGTGTCGGTGGCAATGCGCAATTTTCTGCGCAAGCAGGGCAAGAAGAACTTCAACCCGATCACCGCCACGTCGATGCTGTTCCTCAATGCCACCGACCCCACCACCATCAAACTGATACGCAAGGTGATGATCGAATGGGCCTACCGGGGTCAGCGACTGGCCCATCGGACGGCCAAATACCTCGGTCTATTCAAGGAACAGACGCGGCATCCGCCCGCCTCAGTCGGCAAACCATCGATCACCTCGCATGTGATCCATTTCGTCAACAAACCGATGCCGGGCGGATTGCCGAAAAAGACTGCGCGCGCATTGCTCGATATCGAAGACGACAGTGTGGTACCGGTGATCCGCAATCCGCTCAAGGTCAACGAGGAGTCGGAAGCGGTGTTCTATTTCCCCGGTTGCGGCTCGGAGCGGCTGTTCGGCGAGGTCGGTCTGGCGACACAGGCGATGCTGTACGACATCGGTACCATTACCGTGTTGCCACCGGGTTATCTGTGCTGCGGTTACCCGCAAATTGCAACCGGGAAAGCCGACAAGGGCAACCAGATCACCACCGATAATCGCGTTCTGTTCCATCGTGTCGCCAACACGCTCAACTATCTCGACATCAAGACGGTGATCGTATCCTGCGGCACCTGCATGGATCAGTTACTCAAGTATGAATTCGATAAAATCTTCCCCGGTTGCCGCTTGCTCGATATCCATGAGTATCTGCTGGAGAAAGGGATCAAACTGGAAAAGGCGACGGGCGTGCGTTATCTGTACCACGACCCCTGCCACTCGCCGATGAAGACCTATGCACCGCTCAAAGTGGTGAGCGAGTTAATGGCAACACCGGTACCACTGAACGACCGCTGCTGCGGAGAGTCCGGCACTTTCGGCGTGGCGTTGCCGCATATCGCCACCCAGGTACGTTTTCGCAAGGAAGAAGAATTGCGCAAAGATACTGCAGCCCTGCGCGCGGATGGCTATGATGGCGAGGTGAAGGTACTCAATTCGTGCCCGGCCTGCCAACAGGGATTGTCGCGTTACATGGATGATGCGAATATCAGCACCGACTACATCGTGGTCGAAATGGCCAAACATTTACTGGGGCCGACCTGGCAGGAGTCGTACGTGACACAAGTCAATGCCGGCGGCATCGAGCGCGTGTTGCTATAAGGAAAAATCCATGCTGTCACTGGAACCCACTGACGATCGTGCCCATCCTGCTTTTCGGGATGTCGTCTCTTGTCGAATGTGGCTGGGACAGTTGCAACTCACCAACCTGAATCTGGCCCAGGCCAGCCTGCGCACCCAAATCGAGGAATTGAATCGTCTGGCCATGCCAGGGAAAACACGTCTGCAAATCCTCGAATTATTGCGCGAGACGGTCGCCCTGGTACAACATGACTTTGCCCGAAAGCTGGTGGGTAAACCGTTGCCGCTGGCGGATGAAGAGTTCGCCCTGCTCATCGCACTTGCCAACCTGTGGCAAGCCATGCTGTACGGCTACCTGCGTTGCCTGCAGATGGCCAGCGCGGGTGATACGAGTATAGACAAGCAACTCCCGCTGCTGCACCAGCGTTGCCTGTTTTATGCCCGATGCAGATTGACCGCTTTTAGCACGGCTGGTTACGCACCCGATCCTTTCAGTTGGCAGCAGTTGCATGCACTCTATACTGCCATCGAAACATCGCCGCTGCGACGGGAGGCAGTACGCGACCCTTATTACCACGATAGCTTTCCCGTCACTTGCCAGACCCTGTATCTGGCAACGTTGCTCATGCATCATGCACGCCTGCTCGGTCTGACGAACAACCAACTGCGCCTTGCCGAACATTGGCTGCTGCACTGGTCCGACACTCTGAACCTGGTTGCAAACTCCGGCCTAAGCAAGGGAGATGCGCCACCACTGGTGGTTGATTTGCATGGACAACAAGGGCTGCGCAGTCTGTCGCATGCACAGCGCAGTGACGGTCTGCGCTTCCTCCCGCTTGTTCCTCTATCCAAACAAATCAGGATAAAAACCATCCTGCTCAAGCAGGGGCAATCCCCGCGCCAGCTTGAACTGGGTGACACACCGTCTCAAGACTGCATCGCTCTGCTCGATATGCTGCATGTCTGCTGGTGTGAAGCGCGCGACGATTCGCTGGCTGATGTGCCGCGCGAGACAGAGTGTGTGCATCTGTGCGCAGACCTGGAAAAGATCTACGGGCAGATTGCGCAAAAACCTTTCAAACCGGTGAAGGATGTAAGTAAAGCCGTACGCGATGTCCAGCAACAGATTGCCACCTTTGGCCGCGTACTGGACGAGACCGGGCAACACAATCTGCAAGAGCTTGGTTTCGTACCTGAAGAGTGGCAGGTGGAAAGCGACGGCTTGATCCACGGCAGGCTGTTGCGCCTGCACCCTTCAGGCGCACGGCTTGCACCGCGCCAAATTGTTACCGTATTCACACCCGAAGGTGATGGATACAAGGCGGGTATGGTGCAGCAACTCGAAGTCACCCAAGGCGGCCTGCTTTATCTGGTTGTCCATTATTTTCCCGGCAAGCCGCAAGCAGTGATCGCACAGGCCGTTGCCACCGAGCAAGCGCTGTTGCAGTCCGGGTCCGCTCCTGCCTTGCTCTTGCCCGCACTGGATAAGCTACACATCCCGGCCAGTTTGATTCTGCCGCGCGGCTGGTTTTTGACCGGGCGCGAGATGGAGCTCACTGCACCCGACCGCAGCAAGCACAAGATCGCTCTCGGCATCCGCGTGGAAACAGGCAGCGATTACGAGCGGATCAGTTTCAAACTGCTGTAAGGCGCTCCACGGTTTCCATTCTTGAGACCATGATTGTCATTGATTGCGCATGGAAACCACGTACAAAAATACAAAGTGGCTGCTCAATGCGTTATACGCCTGGCAGGAAATAATATGGAGAATGTGCTGCCCTGACCTTCCTCGCTTGCAATCTCGAGTCTGGCCTGATGGCGTATGGCAATGTGTTTAACAATAGCCAGCCCTAAACCGGTACCACCGGTTTCGCGCGAACGGCCGCGGTCGATGCGATAAAAGCGTTCGGTCAGGCGCGAGATGTGTTGCGGCGCAATACCGATTCCGCTGTCTTTGACTGAAAATACCGCCTGCCCGTCCTGCAACGACCAGCGTACCTCAATGGTGCCGCCATCCGGTGTGTAGCGGATAGCATTGCTGAGCAGATTGGCAAACGCGCTGCGTAATTCGTTGCGACTCCCTTGCAATCCCGAATCCGTTTCGAACAACAGGGTTATCTGATGTTTCTGCTGACTGAGCAGCCTTCCTTCCTGCTCGACCTCGCGCAACAGACTGCACACATCCACCGCTTCATCATGTGGCGGATACTGATCATTCTCCAGCCTCGACAACGTCAGCAGATCATCCACCAGGCTCGTCATGCGGCTGGTCTGTTCACCCATCAATAACAGGGCGCGCTGCGCCATGTCGGAGTCCCGGGTCGGCATGTCCTGCAGGGTTTCGACGAAGCCGTTAACCACGGTCAGCGGTGTGCGCAATTCGTGCGAGACATTGGCGACAAAATCGCGGCGTATGGTCTCTATGCGCTCCAGCTGGGTGATGTCACGGCTGATGAGCAGGCGCTTTTCCTCACCATACGCGATCAGTTTGATCGACAGCGTAATGTCATCCTGGCGCGTACCACGCAAGATCAGCGGTTGGTTCGTATCGCGCACCGCGAGATAACGCACGAACTCGGGCTGGCGCGCCAGATAGGTGATCTGTTGACCAATATCGAATGCGCTGTTCAAACCAAAATGCGCCTCGGCCAGCGGATTGCACCACTCGATACGATCAGCAGCGTCAAGAATCACCACTCCTTCCGGCAGGGCGGCAGTGGCCTGCTCCATCTGCCGCACGGCGGAAACATGTTGCGCGCGCTGTTGCCGATGGATACGCACCATTTGGTAGAGACGGGAGAACGCATCAGCCCACAAGTCAGAGCCTTCCGGCAGGACCTTTTCTTCGGTTGCTTCGAGCCAGCGCAAGAGTGCGACCAAATAGTACAGATACTGCAACAGACGCAACCCCAAGCCGATGGCAAACACCAGAGCCGCAGCCAGCGGGCCGAAAATTGCCCAGAGTAGCAGGGAAAACAGCAGCAGAAAAAAGGGATAAGAAAATGCACGCTGCCAGAGATCGCTCACGATACTGATCCGGTTGAATGGGTGGACGGTCGGATTATAAGGCGTGCGCTTCTTTCGGTGAGGCACGATTGCAGGGCGTATCTATAAATTAAGAATCCCAAGCCAGACAAGAAGCGAGAGAAATTCTAGCGCACCGTATGTGTTTGACATGTAAGCGTTAAAGCTTATTGGGTAACGCGGTATCGCAACAGAGTTTGGATTTATAGAGATGCCCTGCAGCCTACTGCACGGAGAAGCGGTAACCGTTGCCGCGCACCGTCTGCACCAATCCATCCAGGCCTGACATTTCCAGTGCCTGGCGCAGGCGGCGGATATGTACGTCCACTGTGCGTTCTTCCACGAACACATGGTCGCCCCACACTTGGTCGAGCAGTTGTGTGCGGCTATAGACGCGCTCGGTATGAGTCATGAAAAAATGCAGTAGACGAAATTCGGTCGGCCCCAACTCGACATTGGCGCCCTTGGCGCTGATGCGATGGGTGGCCGGCGACAACTCGATACCGCCGATACTGACCACCTCTTCGCTCATCTGCGGCGTACGCCGGCGCAACACGGCACGTATCCGTGCCATCAATTCACGCGGTGAGAACGGTTTGGTGATGTAATCGTCGGCGCCTGCTTCCAGCCCCAGGATTTTGTCGCGTTCATCACCGCGTGCAGTCAGCATGATGATGGGAATGTCGCGGGTGCGCGCATCGGCGCGCAGGCGACGGGCCAGCTCGACGCCGGAACTGCCGGGCAACATCCAGTCGAGCAGGATCAGGTCGGGCAGGGCCCGCTTGATCTGCGCCTGTGCCGCCTCTGCATCAAGCGCCTTGACCGCACGAAAGCCGCATTGCTCGACGTTGAATGCCAATAACTCCTGGATTGCCGGTTCATCTTCCACCAGCAGAATCGTTGCTGTCGCCATCCTTTACCCCATCCATGTTTGAAACCTTCCGTGATGATATGAAAGAAATGTGACAACCGTGTGACAATTCAGACAGAAGAACGTCGCATCGACTTATCGAATTCAGGCAGCGTCGATCCGAGCAGCATCCCGGCCACACTCATCAGCAATCCGACCAGTTGCGGCGGCCAGTAGGTCTGCAGTTGCAGTAATTCCATAAGCAACCAGGAACCCAATCCCATCGCGATGGACAGTAGCGCACCGCGATTATTGGCGCGCTTCCAATACAGGCCAAACACCAGCGGTACGAAAGCGCCCACCAGAGTCACCTTGTAGGCATTCTCCACCATGTGGAAAATGCTCGATTCCGAGTTGAGCGCGAACCAGAGAACGAGGATGCCAAACGTCAACAGGATGATGCGCATGGTGCGCAGCATTTGTTTGTCACTCATCTCACCGAAGGCAAAATGCTTGAGGATATTTTCGGTAAATATCACCGACGGGGCGAGCAAGGTGGCCGAAGCTGTGCTCATGATGGCGGACAGCAACGCACCGAAGAAGAACACCTGCACGATGAGCGGGGTGTGATTAAGGATCAAACTTGGCAGCACCATCTGTGAATCACGCTCGATCAGTTCACCAAAGAACTGCGGATCGATCAGTGTCGCCGCAAAGGCCAGAAACATCGGAATGAAAGCAAAGGCGAAATACAACACACCACCCAGCACCGCGCCGCGCACCGCAATCTTTTCGCTCTTGGCGGAAGTGATGCGCTGGAATACATCCTGTTGCGGAATGGAGCCGAGCATCATGGTCACCGCAGCACCGACGAACGGGATCCACGCTTCCATGCCGCTGTCCTGCGGAAAGAGTTGCAGCTTGCCCGCGGCCTGCGCCTGCATCACCACATTGCCAGCGCCACCCGCGTCCTCACCGATCAGTGCGGCGATCAGCAGCAGGGCGGCCATGATGATGGTCATCTGCACAAAGTCGAGCAGCGCCACCGACCACATGCCGCCGACCAGGGTGTAGGCCAGCACCACCCCGATGCCGATAATCATGCCGACCTGCGGCGTGACTACCCCGTTGCTGACCACGTTGAACACCAGCCCCAGCGCCACTACCTGCGCCGCCACCCAGCCAAGATAGGACAACATGATGCACACCGACATGATCAGCTCCACCGTGTGGTTATAGCGGGCGCGGTAATAGTCGCCGATAGTCAGCAAATTCATGCGGTACAGCAGCGGGGCAAAAAACAATCCGGCAAGAATCAGACACAAGCTGGCACCGAATGGGTCGGCCACCACGCCGCCCAGCCCTTCCTGCACAAAAGTTGCCGAGATGCCGAGCACGGTCTCCGCACCGAACCAGGTGGCAAACACGGTGGCGGTGACCACGGGCAGTGGCAGACTTCGCCCCGCCACCACGAAATCACGCGCGGTATGCACCCGTCGCGCGGCATAGAGACCGACTCCAAGTGAGAACAGCAGATAAAGTACAACGAACCAGATCAGCATATGGTCACCTTGCTCATAAAGATGAGGTGCATTTTAATGCATGCGCAAGCGGCAGCGACCATGAAAAAAGGCTCCCGCAGGAGCCTTTCTGGATGAACCGACGGCTTACAGTTCAGTCGCGTGTGCCGCCAGGTATTTCGCCACGCCCTCAGTCGAAGCACCCATGCCTGCCTTGCCCTTGCTCCAGCCGGCGGGACAAACTTCACCATGCTCTTCGTTGAATTGCAGCGCATCGACCATGCGCAGCATTTCGTCGATGTTGCGCCCCAGCGGCAGATCGTTCACCACTTGATGGCGCACCACACCGGAACGGTCGATCAGGAAAGAGCCGCGGTAGGCCACCCCCCCCTCAGCCTCCACATCGTATGCTTTGCATACCTCATGCTTGATGTCGGCAACCAGCGGATAGCGCACTTGGCCGATACCGCCGTTGTTTACCGGCGTATTCTTCCAGGCGAGGTGAGTGAAGTGAGAGTCGATGGAAACCCCGATCACTTCGACATTGCGCTGCCTGAATTCGTCCAGGCGGTGATCAAAAGCAATGATTTCAGACGGACAGACAAAAGTGAAATCCAGCGGATAGAAAAACACCACCGCGTACTTGCCCTTGATGTGCTTGTTCAGATTGAAAGATTCGTTGATGTCGTTGTTGCCCATGACGGCGACAGCATTGATATCGGGTGCTTGCCTGCCTACGAGAACTGCCATGATGACCTCCGTTGAATAATGATTGTTGAGTGAAATGCTCGGGTATGAAATGTACCAGATAGTTGTGTTCTGTCAACCCGACGGGTCTGGCGTTTCTTGCTGCAATCCGCCGCTGAACTGGGTGCGGTGCAACTGGGCATATACGCCTTCGTGCCGCAACAGTTCGGCATGCGTGCCGCTTTCAACGATAGCACCTTTTTGCAGCACGATGATGCGATCGGCTTTTTCGATGGTGGACAGGCGGTGGGCAATCACTAGGGTGGTACGCCCGCGCATCAGAATCTCCAGCGCCGCCTGCACATGCCGCTCCGATTCAGAATCCAGGGCGGAAGTCGCCTCGTCCAGAATCAGGATAGGCGCATCTTTCAGAATCGCCCGAGCGATGGCGATACGCTGGCGCTGCCCGCCGGACAGGCGCACGCCCTTTTCGCCAACCAGCGTCTGCAAACCTTGCGGCAACTCGTTGATAAATTCCATCGCATGCGCCGCCGTCGCCGCCGCCACAATCTCTGTTTCCGGCACTTCGCGCATTTGGCCGTAGGCGATATTCGCTGCAATGGTATCGTTGAACAGCACCACTTCCTGACTGACCAAGGCGATATTGGCACGCAGACTGGCCAGTGTCACTTCGCACACATCCTGCCCGTCGATACGGATACAGCCAGAGGTGAGCGGATAAAAACGTGGCACCAGATTCGCCAGCGTGCTCTTGCCACTACCCGAGGCGCCGACCAGTGCCACCACCTGCCCCGCCGGGATGTCGAGATTGATGTCCTGCAATGCCATGCGTCCGTCTTCTCCGTAGGCGAAACCGACGCGATCGAACCGCACTGCACCGCGCACCCGGCCCAACCCCATCTTGCCGCTATCAGTCTCGCTGTCGCTGTCGAGCAGATCGAACACGCTTTCCGCTGCGGCCAGCCCGCGCTGGATGAATTCGGTGATGCCGGTGATGCGCTTGAGCGGTGCCGTAAGCATCAGCATCGCCGCCACAAAGGACAAAAAACCGCCGACGGTAGTGGCGTCGCTCTGAGCTTGGCCGATGGCAAGATAGATGACGAATGACAGAGCGATCGCCGCCACCATTTGTACCAGTGGCACATTGGCCACAGCGGCAGCCGCCTGCTTCATCATGTAGCGGCGCACCCAATTGATCTCGATATTGAAGCGCTGTTGTTCGTAGGCCTGACCGCCAAACAGCTTGACTACTTTATGCGCGGTCACGCTTTCCTCGATGACCTGGGTGATGTTGCCCATCGCCTGTTGCGTGTTGCGGCTGGCATTGCGCAGACGGCGGTTGATGGTTTGAATGATCGCGGCCACGACAGGTGCGATGGTGAGCGAGATCAGCGTCAGCTTCCAGTCGAGATAGAACAGCCATCCGAGCAGGCCGAGGATGATGATGGAATCGCGAATGACAATGGTAACCACGCTGGTGGCCGCCGCTGTGACGTTGCTCACATCATAAGTCAGCTTGGAAATGAGCAGGCCGGTGGCGTGGTCGTCATAGTAGCGTGTGGGCAGCGTCATCAACTTGCCGAACATCTCTGCGCGCAAGTCCATTACCACCCGGTTGCCGACCCAATGGATGGCATAGGAACCAAAAAACCCGGCCAGTCCGCGCACGAAGAATATCCCCAGAATGAACGCCGGCGCCCAACGCATCACCAAGTCGTCCTTGTGCACGAAGGTGCCGTCAAGGAAGGGTTTGAGTAGTGCGGGCAACAGCGGCTCGGTCGCCGCCCCTATTGCCATGCCGAGAATCGACACAGCGAATGCCTTCCAATGCGGGCGGACGTAACGCAATAACCGCAAATAAAGCTGGGCGCTGGTCATCGGTACGTGCAGGCGATACACGGAAGGTCAGGCTGCATCAATTTCCTGTTGCGGCTTGCCAAAGGACGGCGCCAGCACCTGCACGGCAAATGCCAGTCCAACATAAAACATCATCACTAAAACGTAAGGGACAAAGTATTGCGCCACGCTGGCCACGTATTGCCACACACTCATCTGCTCAAAATAACCCGCCAGCAGATAGAAGCTGACATTGGCGATGACAAATGCCGCACTCCCCGCTACTGCCGCCGCCATCACCAGACCGAGCGCACCCCTGCCGCTCACCGCATGACGCGCGGCATACCAGCGCCCGACGAACCACAGCGCACCATAGGCGAATATCAGGAATGAATAGGCGGAGGTAACGCACCAACCGCTCATCTCACGGAAGTTGATCGCATAAAAATCAACCAGTGCCGCTTCGAACATCAACAGCGCAAGCAGGGCCAGCGCCCCGCGCACCCGCCCCAGATACAATCCTGCCAGAAAAAACACGGCATAAGATGCATCAGGCATGGCCACCGTCGAACCGAAATGGTTAAAACGCGTCGCCGCCATCAACAGCACCAGCATCGCAGCGATCCAAAAAGTTTTATTGTGCAACTTACTCATCTTGCTCTCCCTTTATTTCCCGCCAATAATCACCGGCGGGAACTTTAACAGAAACAGTGGCAATCCGCCGCAGTGCGTCGTTCTTACCGGTAATTGACGCCGACCCAAATGGTGCGTCCCAAAGTGTTGTAACCGTACGCCAGCATGTAGCTCTGGTCGAACAGGTTATCCACACGCGCAGTCAACTCCAAATATGGAGCGAATCTCCATTGTGCCGACAGGTTGATCACGTCGTACGCAGCCAGTGAATTGAAACCATCGCTGCGCACCCCACTGGAACGCCACTCGAATCCCACTCTGCCGTCATCGAAGCGACGTGCCATGGTGAGCGTATTCAGCATTTGCGCCCGGCGTGAAAGTTGCGTGCCGGTTTTCGCATTGCGCGGGCTTTGCAAGGTCAGCGCATTCTCGATCTCCAGACCATTCTGCCCGACCCCGTACACCAGTTCCATCCCCTCGATCACGGCCTCATCCAGATTCTCCATAGTGGTCCAAGTACTGTTGATGGAAATCAGATCATGAATACGATTTTGGAACAGCGTCGCATCGAGATGCTGTCCGCCTTGCTGGTAGTGCGCACCCACCTCCAAATTCCGAGAGCGCTCCGGCTTGAGGTTGGGATTGCCCTGATAACCCCAGGAAAGCGGGTAATACATATCATTGAACGTCGGCGCCTTGAACGCCGAGGAAACACTTGCCGTGATACGCCCCCATTCCGCCACACGCAAACCATAACCCAGCAAACCAGTGTTGGCCGAACCAAAGTCCGAGTAGCGGTCCTGACGCAGATTCACCTGCACTTGATGCACTCCGTAGTCAGCGTTGTAACCGGCCAGCAAGCTATTGATGCTACGCGCATCGACACTAAAAGCCGTGTCTGAACTGACCTTCTGCTTGAGCCGCTCCACGCCAAGCAGCACAACCCCCTGCTCTCCCACATTCATGCTGTTCTGCCAGACCAGATGATCGTTTACGGTCTTGAAGCGTGACGACTCCACCCCGTTGCTGCGGCTGACCAGATCATCCATGCCCTGCCCCAATGTCAGTTGACTTTGCCAAGCATCCATCAGTCGATTACTGCTCGTCAGCGACCATTTAGACAGCGTTGCATCGCTCTCGTCCTGGTCGGTCGGCAAACCAAAAGCATTATCGGTTTGCACCCTGCCTGCACTGCGAAACACCGCAGCCTCGACCCGATGCGCAGCATTGAAGGCATACCCCGCCCGGGCCGACCAACTGGTGTTGGTATAACCGTCCGCATCCGGATTGGCAGAAGGAGACAGCGCTGGATTAAGAGCAGATATCCCGTCGGTCGCTAATCTCGACATGCCCAGATGGAAATTCGCGTCATTCATTTCTCCACCGAAAGACGCGCTTGCGCGCCGCGTGGCATGCGTGCCGTAACCTGCGCTGGCACTAAAGGACGGTGCCCCTTTACCATGTTTGGTGAAAATCTGTATGACTCCGCCGATTGCCTCAGAGCCGTACAGGCTGCTGACATTGCCGCGCACGACTTCGATACGCTCGATCTGGTCCAGCATCAGTTGATCGAGCGCGGTCGCCCCGCTTGTGGCCGATCCAATACGCGCCCCATCCAGTAATATCAGAGTATGCGTCGAATTGGTCCCGCGCAGGTACAAGCCACTTTGCGCTCCAATGCCTCCAGTCTGCACAACCTCCACACCGGCCAGATTACGCAGCAGCGATGGCACATCCGCCGCACCAGAATCCAAGATTTCACTTTGCGTAATCACGCTGGTGCTTTGTAAAGTTTGATTGAGGTGTTGTTCGCTTCGCGAGGCAGTGACCACCACTTCGTCCAGACTATCGCTTGCGGAATAAGCAAAAGAAGACACCGCACAGAGCAGTGCGGCAAAAAGTTTTTTCTGTTTCATTTGGATTTTTCCCGAATACGTTCCAGCGACCCCGCTGGGACATTGAACAAAATCAGGAAAGTGAGTGGGTAAACAAGAAATGAAGCGGACTGAACCATCATTCATGCGCCCCACGCGCACTTCCTGAACCTTGCTCAAGGCCGGTATCCGGGCTCACAAGACTAAACGCATCGCCTTCCCATGATTGCTCACAGTGGCTTATTGACGCGTCCACACTTGCTTACCGTTGCGGGGGCAGCACAGGCATTGGAAATATTTCCGTACCTGTTTCCCGTTTAACTGCGAGGTTTTCACCTCGCTGCACCTTGAAGCGGCGCAGATTGTAGCAGACGTCTGGAATCCCACGTCCCGCCAAATAACCCCGATTACTCCAAAACACTTGCAAAACATCTTGTTATCGATTGACTTAACAGGGATTTAAAAACTATAGTTCGCCCATGCAAAGCGAATTCGACGCCCTCGACCAAAAATTGGCACAACTGGTGCAGCTGACCCAGCGCCTGCGTGCAGAGAATATGGAATTGCGCCAGCATGTGGCTGCTGCTTTAAACGAGCAGCGCAAGGGGCAGGATAAATTGTCCCAGGCCGCGCAGCGTGTCGAGTCCATTCTCGAACATCTTCCCGCAGAGTCCGCATGAACCAAGCCAACGCCAGCTTTATCGATGTGAACATCCTTGATCGCGAATTCCGTGTCGCCTGTCCGCCGGATGAACGCGCTGAGTTACTGGATGCAGTCGCCTATCTGGACAAGAAAATGCGTGAAATCCGCGACGCGGGAAAGATCGCCTCGATCGAGCGTATCGCCATCATGGCGGCACTTAATATCGCGCACGAATTATTGACCACACGTATTGGCGGCGGTTTTGACCTCGCCGCATTCAAGCATAGAACCCAGGCGATGCAGGCCGCCATCGACGCAGCGCTGGCGGAGCAGGATGAGTTGTTCTAGAATTAGGCCGTATCCCCTGCAGTGTTCGTCAGATTCATCATTCTTTGAACCAATGAGCTAATGCTTAGGTTGCGCCCCATTCAAGTCACTGTTGCGAGCATCCCTTGCGGATGCACCTGATGTGACCGGGAACCGACCCACTTGAACCCAGGTTCAAGATATTGAGTCAACGGCACAGGCGGGGGATTTCATTTTCAGTGCGATCCTCGATGGTCGCACTTTTCGTTTACGGAGCTGAAGCGTGAGAGTGCCCCCAAAAACCCATGTTTTTAAACCAGACAGGGTACGTACGAAAAATCGCAGTGCCGCATATGCCGGAACAGGTAAGCAAGATTTCTCGGGCGTAACACAGTATGACGGCGAAGTATCGATCTTGAGAGGTGTCCCGTGCGTTATTGGCTGATGAAATCCGAACCTTCCGATGTCAGCATCGATGACCTCGCGGACATGCCGGAGCAAAGCGTGGCCTGGTACGGCGTACGCAACTATCAGGCGCGCAATTTCATGCGCGACCAGATGCGGACCGGGGACGGCGTGCTGTTCTATCACTCGAACTGCAAGGAGCCCGGAATCGCCGGGATCGCAACCGTGTGCAGCACCGCTTATCCCGATGCGACGCAGTTCGACAGGCAGAACAAATACTTCGATCCCAAAGCCACGCAGGAAACTCCGCGCTGGTTCAATGTAGACGTAAAGCTGGCCCGGAAGATTCCTTTCATCCCGCTCAAAGCGTTGCGCCAGCATCCGCAACTGGTACGGATGCGCGCCCTGCAACGCGGCAATCGCCTTTCCATCACTCCGCTGGACCCAGCAGAGTGGAAGTTCATCACCACAAAATTGGTCGACCCATAGTGGAATGGGCTCTCGCCTACCTCGCGCTGGGTGCCTTCGTTGGGTTCTTTGCGGGCTTGTTCGGTATCGGCGGCGGTCTGGTGATGGTGCCGATGCTGGTCTGGATGCTGGAAACACAACACCTCGGCGGCGCACATGTACTCCATCTGGCGCTCGGCACGTCGATGGCTGCCATTCTCTTCACCTCACTCTCCAGTGCGCGCACCCACCATGCGCACGATGCGGTAAATCTCGATATCGTCCGCCGTATCACGCCCGGATTATTCCTGGGTACCCTGTGCGGGGCGCTGCTGGCAAGCCGCATTCCCGCCCTGCCCCTCACACTTTTCTTCGCACTGTTTGTATATTTTTCCGCCGCCCAGATGTTGCTGCAGCTGAAACCCAAAGCTGCGCGGACCTTGCCTGGTACACCTGTCATATCAATGGTCGGCATACTGATCGGCGCCGTCAGCAGTCTGGTCTCGGTGGGAGGCGGCGTGATGAGCGTGCCATTCATGCTGCGCCATAATGTACCGCTCAAACAGGCCATCGGCACTTCTGCCGCATTGGGTTTTCCAATCGCGCTGGGCGGCACC
>Ga0172380_10005563_pt1 | contig 15203 bp, 10 predicted proteins | sample Leawe162metaG_FD_119747 | JGI IMG/M metagenome (GOLD analysis project Ga0172380, IMG submission 119747) | Leachate microbial communities from a municipal landfill in Southern Ontario, Canada - Leachate well 162 metaG | ecosystem: Engineered > Solid waste > Landfill > Unclassified | place...
GCACCAGCGAGCTGCTCAATTGATAACGAAAATAAAGGAGCACCGTTATCACCTGTAATGCGTAGTATTTGCTCAGCAAGAGTCGATCCGATTTCATAAGGAGTTACTCCGCGCGCAGCGCATACAGCTGTAAATGCTGCAGCAGCATCAGGTGAAACCTCAACAACAAATCCACCAGTTTCGCTAAATAATTTTTTATCTACGCGCAGCATAGCTGTGCGGCCGCCCGCATCCGTTCCCGCATTTCCAACAATCTTTGTCGTATCGATCGACGCGCCAACGCATCCAGAAAGTCCATCAGCCGTTTCAGCATAAGGTCCAACGCACATCTCAGAAACTGCAGCGAGAAGACCTCCTTCGCTAATCGCATGCGAACTCAAAACGAGTCCAGCTGCAACCGCATCAGTCATTGCGAAGATTTCTTTTTCAACCGTTGCGAACTCAGGCATCGGAACGTTCTTACCAAGTCCAAGTCCAGCCACGCGATAATACTCGCTGGCACCACACTCATCTTTTCGCTCACCAATGACAAAAATCTTACTACCAGCTTTTTTGAATTTCATCGTGACAGCTTTTCGCGAGTCATCGATTTTTCCAAAACACGCGAGCACCGCCGAAGGCGGAACTGAGCCCCCTGCACCTTCGTTATACAAACTCACATTTCCTGAGACGACAGGTGTTGCAAATTCTGGATGATCCTTGAGATGAATTCCTTCGAGAGCTTCTTTGATACCGCGAATACCATCAACAAGCTCCGCCATCTGAGCAGGCTTCTCTGGATTTCCATAATTCAAACAGTCAGTTAAAGCCTGTGGATAAGCACCAACAGCGGCATTTGCACGCATAGAAGCCACAACCGCATTCGCACCCTGCCAGTACGCGCTGATATCTCCGTAGAACGGATTACCGGCAACGCTCGATGCGAGACCAACATATTTTTTCTCACCAAGTTCTTCGTTATCGAGAAATGGTCGCATGACCGTTGCGTCAGACTCACCACTTTCGATCACCATGTAACCCTGAACATTCTTATCATATTTTTCATAAATCGCTTTTCGGAAGGCGACATTTTCACTGCTTAATACTTTCAAAAGTACGGAGCCAAGATCTTGAGACATCTCAAAAGTTGGCTCAGAAAGCGACTTTACGGCTGTCTCATATGGACGATCATACAAGAATCCTTCGGTGATGTGTTCTGACTTTGCATCACACATAACTTCGCCGTTGTACTTCAAAACATAATTTCCATGAGCAACTTTTCCAATCTTCGATGCGCGTGCATTTTCGCAAACGAGTGGAAGATTCCACTTCACATTGTAGTGATCGAGAACGAACTGAGAAATGTCAGGATCGACTGCCCACATAAATCGTTCTTGAGTCTCACTGCAGGCGATAACCTGAGCAGGAATACCAGGATAAGCCGTGTGAATCTGCTCCAAATCAACTTGTGCACCGAATCCTTTTTTTGCAACGAGCTCAACAGTTGAACAGATGTTTCCACCAGCGCCGAGATCTTTGAAGGCAACTTTGTTGATCCAGCCACGCTCGCGAAGTTCTTTGAATAAGTCGTATGTACTGACAAGAAGATGTCGTTTGAGAAATGGATTTGGTTCTTGAACAGCAGATTTTTTTGATTCAAGTTCTTCTTCACTACCTGCGCCGAAACTTGCTGATGCAAAAGATGCGCCACCCATACCACTTCGATCTGTTGGCTTACCGACGGCAATAAAGTCATATCCGCGATCCGCTGCTTCGTCAGGAACGTATGAATGAATCACGTCGGACTCACGAACGGTTCCAACCGCAACGACGTTTACGAGACAGTTGTCGTTGTATCCAGGGTGGAAAAAAGTATCGCCTCCGAGGTTTGGCACACCAATCGGATTTCCATAACCAGAAATACCCGAGAACACTCCGCCAGCGATCCACTTCGATTGATTTCGTGTAATATCTCCAAATCTAAGTGAGTCCATCGTTCCAATGACGCGGCCACCCATACAGCAAATATCTCGAACGATTCCACCAACTCCGGTGGCCGCGCCCTCATACGGCACAATCTGCGACGGATGGTTATGACTTTCGTGAGCCACGATGACGCCGTAACGTTCGGTTTTTCCATTTACCTCAATCTCCGTCAGCGAAAAAATTCCAGAATCTTCTCCGACTGGGACGATGACATTTGGCGCCTGTGTAGGAAATCCTCGCAAATGCTTGCGACTACTCTTGTATGAACAGTGCTCAGATCCCTGAATGCCCCAAACGGTAGCTTCAGTTAACGTTGGATCACGTCCAAGAAGCTCGGCGACGTGCCGCGCCTCGCTCACACTCAACCCGATTTTATGTTTCTTCAGAACTTCAACAAGTTCCTCGTCCGTCAGCTTTGAAAATTCAAGAATGTCCTGCATAGCCGCACTATAACGTAAGCCGAAACTAGAGGCAACCCTTGAAATTACCCCGGACGTCCGAAGCATCGAACTACATCAAATTAAAAAACGGTGTCAAATTTGAAGCTGAATCCAGGCCCGGGCCTGAAAAACGATTACAAAACTTTTTAAAAACAGCGCAAAACGTCAGCTCACCTTTGCCGACCCCTAACCGAACATTGACAGACTACAGCGAATACTTCAAAATAACACCTCATTATTGAGAAATTATCAGAGTAATTATGTCTAATAAAACCCCAGAAGAACCAGGAAAAACAGGAAATAGATGGTTGGAAAAAGTAGGCTACAAACCTAGCGGCATTTATAGCGCCGGTAAATCCACCCCACGCCTCCAACCGCCAGATCAAATCCCAGACCAACCAAAAAGCTCCAGGTTATCTAAAACAGTTTCTGTGCTGTCAGCGTTAAGTACGACATTTCTCATAGGAATGGCCATTAGAAACAATTCCATGCTCGTTAAATCCAAGATCAATGAGATTTTTGATGCAAAAATTTTCGATGATGCCAGTATGCAAATGGAATCTATTCTCCAAAATGAAGCTCTCAGAAAAAAGTTACGCGAAGGAACGGTTCAAATAAGTCTCGGAGACAGTGAAGGAGGAGGGGAAGGACATTGTGCAGGATTTATTCTTCAGCCGACAACTATCGTGACGGCCGCACATTGCACACATGGTGATGATGGAAAACTCCGAACATTAAAAGCCGTAAATACCATGAATGAGGACGGCGGAGGAAAGCGGAGTACACAAGAGATCTTTAGTGATAAAAAGAAGGGAGGAGTTCGATATCAAATAATCAGAGATATAGAAAAAGATCTGGCCATCATTGTATTTGAAAAACCAATATTTGATCCAAAAAGAGCACTGAGCATTTCCGATGGCGTTCTTCAGGAAAATAATGCCTATGCCATTGTTGGCCATCCGCTTGGTGACGAATGGAAAGTTGACGCAGAAGTTGATGAAGGAATAAATCAAGTGGGAGTTTTGAATGGAGGTATACGAACTTTACATAAAATGAGTGGAAGAGCTTTTCCAGGAAATTCCGGAGGCCCGGTAGCTGATATAAACGGATATGTACTCGGTGTGGTTTCAGGAGGTAATCCAGATCACACATTACAGTCAACATATGTCACATTGGCAAGACAACAGGATGTCGTGAGTCTTATGAGTCAGGTAAAGAGCTGGGATGAAAAACGACAACCTCAAGATGCACCTGTCGTACAAGATGTACATCCAAAAGCTGATCAAAAAGTAGAAAAAATGCCTGAGACCGCAGTAACAGATAAAGGCTTGAAACCAATAAAACCAAAGAAAAAAAATTCCGCCCTTGGTCAGATCATGGCTAGTGACACAGGCTCTCTCAATAGTAAAATGGCAGTTGCTATGAAAGGAGATGGATCAAGTCTTAGTGTCGGTCACGGCACAGGTGATATGCGATATCGCGGTCCAAAGCAAACCACCGCCCAATCACGCCGAGCCATTCATGAAGTACTCCGGGTAAAATAGCTCAGGCACTTTTCACGAGTGACACAAAATGGCCTTTAAATGCCTGTAACGATACTGTCGCTCTAGAGTATATCTTTCTCTGTATTCATTTATTACCCCTCCTTATGAGAAAGCTTCTTACGTTCGTGACGGTTGTCGCTAGCCTTTTATCCCTAACGGCTCAGACGAGTTTTGCGACGAGTCTCGGTGATGCATCAATAACGGCCCCATGGACCGTCGTAAAAGTTGGTCAGTACGTGAAGGGCATGAAGGTAACAAATGTTCAATTAAAAGGTGGATTTGGAGTAACGCTTGAGGGTAAGAAGACGGTAACAGGAACAATATCGTGTCCAGAAAATACAATGGAAGGGTGGGATGTATGTACTATTGTTTTCAACAAGGGTTCACAGAAGCTCCTTCCTTGGGGAATCAAAGATCCAGTTTTGTTCTGTGCCATAGATAATACGAATCAATGTGATAACGCATTCGCTCCAGGGAAAAAATATCGAGCAAGAGTAGTTATTAATCAGCTCACAGAAGCTGGCTGCGAAACGGATTGTGACTTCGGCGGACCAACTGTGACGATTTCTTCGGTGAAGTCGAAAGTTCTTCTCGGAGATGTTAAATAATTTTGTATGATGTGGTCGATCACAGATTGAGACACAAAAAAACCGCCCGACGACATAACGTTGAAGGGCGGTTTTATATTGAGTAGTAAGTTCCGCGATAAACGCGAATGTTCGTATTACTTTACGAATGGGATGAGTCCCATGAAACGTGCGCGCTTTACAGCGAGAGCAATATTCTTCTGAGCCTGAACTGGAACACCAGAGTAGTAACGTGGAACGATTCGTGCCCACTGTGAGACGAACTTCTTTACCAACCAGAGATCCTTGTAATCGCAGAAGCGAAGGATTTTGTCGGTGTTTGCATTTTTTCGATTTTGGTAGGTTGCCATAGTAGTGATTGTAGATGCCTCGCGAAACTTCGTTTCGCTCGGCTGAAATAAAAAGTTTAAAAGTTATCCTGAGAAATAGCTTCTCCAAGTCCACCAAGATTGATATCAAGCTCGTCGAGAGGTGGTTCATCAGATGATCGGCCGGTGCTTCCATTGCTCATACCGCCTCCCATGCCACCACCGAAACCAGCGCCACCTCCGAATCCGGAAGTAGCAGCGGCCTCCATTTCTTGGTCGACACTGTCTTGTTCGCCGTCATGCTTTCGTTTCTCAAGCATAATAATGTCCTGAACAACGACCTCAGTTCGATATCGCTTACCCTCGCCGGAAGTATCCTCCCAACTTCGAGTCTTCAAATATCCTTCGATATACACAAGATTACCTTTTCGAATGTACTTATCGCAGATCTCCGCAAGTTTTGCCCAAGCAACAATCTCATGAAACTCGGTCGAACCGTGTTTCTGATTGTCTCGTGTGCTCCACTGACGATTTGTAGCAACGCCGAATGTAACAACCGGCTGATTACTCTGTGTCACTTTCATGACAGGATCTCGCGTTAAATTTCCGATGATGATGACCTTGTTAATGCTTCGCATAAATTCAATTAAATGTACTTAAGTTTGCTTAAATGTAATGAAATTAAATTTGAATATCTGGATTATCGAGAAGAGCCTTGAGTTGTTCGTCAACTTTGTCGAGAGAAGGTTTTGGCTCAGTTTTCATAACAGGAGCTTTTTCTACCTTCACTTCTTCTTTGACTACAGGCTTTGATGCTGGAACTGGACCCTTGTCCATTTCTGGCTTCTCAGCTCGTGGAGCTGGTCGAGCTGCTGGACGATTACGTCGGTCCATATCAGCCTGATCCTTTGCCTTCTTTTCTTCCATCTCCTTCAATCGCATCGCATCAGCTTCCTGAGCGTACTCCTGAAGACCCTTGAACTCGTAGTTCTTTGGGCAGATAAGAAGAAGGTGTCGAACAACACCCATTTCAATTCGTACCATCTTCTCAAGTTCATTGATGAACTCAGTAGAGAACGAGAAATGAAACGTTACATAGTATCCGTTATCATATTTCTTGATACGGTATGCAAAATCACGGAGAGGAGTTACCTCATGATTAAGAACTTTGCCCCCGTGTTGGGTCAAAGCAGTTTTAAGCTCTTGAACCTTGGCTTTGAGCTCCGGATCAGTGAGATCTGGTGGCAAAATAACCATAAGTTCATACTCCCGAGTTGTCTCAGGCGCGACAGTGTTAGCCATCTTTCTTTGGGTTAGGTTAATAAGAACCTTGAGCCTCATCTACTTAGAGAAGAAGCAGAAAGTGCGCAGAAGATAGCAAAAACTTTGGCTTATCGCAAGAAAATTTTCACTGGGTAGTTTGACAAAGGCAAATACCGTGGTAAAAACACTACTTTTCTGACCCCCTGGAAAACGCTATTTGAGTACAAAATCGACCAAAGGTCAAGGTAAAGAGTATATAAAAAGTATACTCAAAAATAGCAAATGTATACTCAAATAAATGGCTAAAAATAAAGAAAATATAGTATTTTAGTAGTCATTAGTTTTTCCTTCAATTACCATACTATTACATAAAGTCAACGGCCCCCCTCTGGACGAAAAACCCACCTCACGATAGAGTCGATAAAGAGGCAGAAGAAATTATCCAACTAATCCCCAACTGCTTGTCAGCTACAACACCCTCACAGAGAGTAAGCGCAATGGCTCGCCTAAGACGTCATGAACGTGTCTTTGGTAAGAATAGCCTTCTCATGACGGGCATAAAAGGTCTTCATGAGCATACGATAACGACCGTACGTAGTGTTGGTAAAGCTACGGGACTTCGACATGTCGGAGGCGCCGTAAAGCAGATTAAAGCTAAAATAGACAACCACGTCGTTCCTCCAACCGCAGGAACACTCTATAAGAGAGTAGGAGCGTTAACAGTAGGTTTCGTTATGGTGACCGCTGTTCTTGGTAGTTCATTTGATGTCTCATATGCCCAATATGGTGAAGATGCCATTAGTCAAGCTTCACAGGATGGAAATCTCATTGCGGATCAGGATGGATATATTACAAAAGTAAGCCCACAAACCGTTAAGACAGAAAGAACGTTCAAGGATACCGCTATGTACACTGTTGAGTCTGGCGATACTCTTTCTGGTATTGCAAAGCAGTTCGATATTCATTCCGAGACACTCATGTGGGAAAACGGCATTACCGCAGCAAGCAAATTAAAGGTTGGTCAGAGATTAAATATTCCTCCAGCAGATGGTGTTTCTCATCGAGTTGCCGCAGGGCAGACCATAGAGAAGATTGCAGCTCTCTACAAAGTTCCAACAGAAAGGATCGTCGCCATGAATAATCTTCAGAGCGGTGTAATTGGAAAAGATCAGGTTATCTTCGTTCCAGAAGGTAAGCCGATTCAACAAGCTTCTCCGATTTCATCAAAAGCTATCGCAAGTGCACGAGGAGCTCGCGATTCCGCATCTCGTAACACCCGAACAGTCAAAGGGGACTCCGCAACTGACAACTTTACAAATACAGACACAACACCAGCAGCCGGTAAGTTCTTGATTTTCCCAACAATTGGTGAGCTTACGCAGGGCTTTCGAAAGGGTCACTACGCTTTCGATATTGCTAACAGAAGCAAACCACCTATTTGGGCCGCCGCAGCTGGCAAGGTCACAGTTGCTACAACAGGAGTTTGGGCTGGTGGATATGGTAATCATGTTGTTATTGATCACGGAAATGGCGTTCAGACGCTCTACGCGCATATGGACCACCTCAATGTAAAATTGGGCGATAGGGTGACACAGGGTCAGGTTCTTGGTCAGATGGGACGCACCGGAAATGTTCGCGGTGTGACAGGTATTCATCTCCATTTCGAGGTTATCGACCATGGCGTGAAAAAGACTCCTGCCAAGTATTATTGATCCATGAAGTTATGAAGCATACGAAAGCCTGGCTTATGCGGCTCTGGCATTTTCCTCGAATGATGTTGTCGGGCGTGGTGACCGCGTATCAAAAGACGCTTTCTCCTGATCACGGGATGATGAAGGGGTTTTTCCCGTATGGGTTTTGCAAATTTGAGCCGAGTTGCTCTCAGTACATGAAAGAGCGGTTGTTGGCCGATGGAGTCGTGATCGGGCTTACGAAGGGGACTTGGCAGATTTTGCGATGTAATCCTTGGAACAAGGGAAATCGGATGAAGTGAGGGGCGTGGGAGTACAAAATTATTCTCTGTGGAATAACTTCCGCCAAAGATACTTTTAGGAAAGGTCACGCTTATGCAGCTTAGATATTCATATTAAGAAATATATAGAAAATATGTCTATAGAAACAGGGCTGTAGTAAGCGACAAACGGGGGTTGGTGGATTGCCGCTAAAGCAAAAGTCTGCTATACTAAGGAGATCGCAAAAGAAGATTTTCAAAGCAAAAAACACAAAAATAAAACACAAAAAATCATGCTCAAGAAAATAATTTCACACTATCGGTTGAAGAAGGCGATGATAAAAGAGGCCCATATCAATGGCTCTCATTTCGATCACGCACCGCTTTTAACATGGGAGGCACCATTTCGCCACAAGCCGGAAAAGGGCTTCATCTGGCTCACATTGGCAGCACTCGCTATGAGCGGAATTTTGTATTATTCGATTGTGAATGGAAACTGGTTTTTCGGAATTGCGATGGTGATTGCAGCGTTCGCATATGGCGTCGACCACTTCGAAGAGACGAAGACTATTGAAATTAAAATCTCAGATATTGGCATCAAGATCGGGAAAAAGACGATTGCCTATTCAAACATAAAGGCATTTTGGATTCTCTATCACCCACCATTTATTGGACGATTGTACATTCGTACGCATCAGAAAATGTTGCCAGATATTATTATCGAGTTAGCGGGAGTTGATCCGGCACTCATACGAAAATATCTCACACGTCACGTCATCGAGTGGGAAGGAAAAGAAGAAAGTTTCATGGACCTAACAGTACGATTACTCAAGTTATAAATTAATATCTCATGCCAGAACAGAACGATATAAATACATCATCGGGAAACGAAGCAGAAGTTCAAGCCGAACAAGAACGTCGGAATGAAGGGAATGTTGCGAAAGAACAGTTCTTGAAAGAGCATGCTAAACCAGAAGAGCTTGCCGCTTTGAAGGACATTGATGATCGTTTCAACAATTTGAATATTACCGCAGAGAAAAGGGCTGAGCAGTATGATTTGCAAAATGCACAGGCTCTCACGGCGTTGAAAAAATATGTGAAATTTTCATACAAAAAACTTGGAGAAAAGATTCGACAAATCAAAGATCCGAAGGAGCGAGGTCAGTGGAGGACGGAGTTTGAAAAGACACGAGGAGATGTTGCAGCATACACAGGAATCGTTCAGGGGTTTCTTCTCGAGTTTCAGGAGAATCACAAAGAAGGAATCGATCTCAAGGCTCTTCAAGAACTTGGTCAAAAAGGAAATGAGATGTTTGAACAGATGATTAACAACAAGGAGTACGGAAATATTTTGCATAAGGCGGCAACAAATACGCTTGATAAACCTTCGTTCGATTTTATTTATAACAAGATTCAGCGTCGAACCGTTGCAGGTCCGCTCAAGCCTCAAGATGCAATTGCGCTTCTCGATCAGGCAGGTGTGACGTCGATTCTTTCGACCATGAAAGGCAAGCAGCGTATGGACTTCGCAGAACATGTGATCGACTCTGGAAAGCCAGATACCCTCGCCATCCTCACTTCGTTCGTCGGCTCGGGCTACCTCTCCATGGGTCAGGCCGATCGACTCGTCGATCGAGCCATTGCAAAAGGCCTCGTACCACAAGCACAGAAAGAAACAGTTCTCGCCTCGATGCTCTCGGCGCAAGAAAAAAACGCAGAATTTGAAAAAACAGTCGGTGATCGTCTCGAACGACCACAGTACAAGAGTCAACTTCATCGCGTTATGGAGCCAAAATTCCTCGGTGGTCTCTTTCTTACAACATGGAGAGGTATCAACCTCCTTGCAACATGTATGGCCTACCGAAAGGATTTCAAGGAGCTTCTCGGAAGTCCATATGTTTACGCCGATGTGGCAGGTATCTTCGCAGGAACGGCGCTCATGGGAAATCCAACCATTCTCGACTTCTTGCAGAAGGCATCAAAAGGACAGAAAAACGAAAAAGAATTTATCAAGAGACAGGCAGAGCTCATGGCTCTGATGAGTCGATATGACGGAACATCAAAAAAGTATTTTGAAAAAGGTGGAGCCGTTGAGGCGATTAATGCTATTCGAAAGGAGCATGCCGTGACCGGAAAGAAGGGCGTGGCAACGCTTCAAGAGATCAAGGAGGAGGCCAAAAAGCAGTATGTCATCAGTCGAAATCCAGATCTCGCAAAAGATCTCGATGCGATGAATTCGGAGCAACTCAGACAGTTCACGATTCTCTCAAATAAAGTTTACGAAACTCCAGCGATCATCGACACAAATAATTACAAGGGATACGCCACAAGAGTTCGCCAGGCGGAAGGTCTCGTATCATAAATAAATCAAACACGATTAGAACATTCAAAATACTATGGAAAACATCACGCCAAATAACGATCAGCGAAAACAGGAGTTCATCGACACGATGAAAGAAGAGCTCATGGAACAGCAGAGCGCTGAGATAGAGACCATCACTCAAGTTCTCAAGAGTCAGCCACTTCAGAAGTTCTACCTCGGCGACGATAAGGTATTTGATTCAGAGGAAGAAGCTATGGAATATGTGGAAAAACTAGGACTCGTGAATGAATTGGCGAGTCTTCAGGACAGCTCGTCTCGAAGACAGAAGGATCTCTTGCAGAGAAAAAAACTTACAGCAGCCGTTCTTCTTGGAAACATGAATAGAGAAAATGAGATCAGGGCAATGCTTCCTCAGATAGAGAAGATCCGTCCAATGGCAACTGTTTCACCAGAATTCACAAAAAAACTTGATGAGATGGATGCCAAAAATGCAAAGTCAGAAGAAAGCGATGAGCAAGATCAAGAGCAGCAGATTGTAGAAATGGAGAAACAGCGAGCAGAAGAATCAAATCGACAGCGACTTATGGCAGAGCAAAAAAAGCGTCAACAAGAAGATAGCTATCAGGTCTCAAGGAGAAAGAGTAAGAAGAAAGGATGGTCTCTCGCCGCAAAAGTATTCGGAGGCGCAGCGGTTGTCGGAACGGGTGCGGCGGTAGGAACGGCAACATTTCCATTACTCTTTAAGGGATTAGTCTAAAAAGAATCACGCAAAAATCAAACAAAAAATGAATACAAAAAAACACACATCAATTCGAATCATTCTCGTCACACTTCTGCTCGTTATGGGCTTGAGTTTCACGGGTGTGTTCAGCGCGGGTATCGCGCATGCCGAAGATCCGGCCCCAGCAACCGATACGGGCAATGGTGGTGCAGGAAACGGCGGCGCTGGTAACAATTTGGCCGCAGGTCAGTTGGGGAATACAACCATTGGCGATATCACAAAAGGTGACGATATTATCGTAGGACTTTCAAAAATTCTCGCGATTGGACTTCGTGCGATTTCACAGCTCATCTGGCCACTCTTGATGTTCGGAAGTGGACTCCTCAAGAGTGACTTCTTGTACACAGGTGCGATCGATATCAAACTTACGGAGATGTGGATTCAGGTGAGAAACTTGGTCAACATTATTTATGTGATTTTGCTCTTAGCCGTAGCGCTGTATAACGTGCTCGGTTTGGGCGAGACCGTCGACTTCCTGGAAATTAAAAAAGCACTTCCAAAGATTATTCTCGGACTCTTGCTCGTGAACTTCTCGTATGCCGGTGTCAAAGTCGTGCTCGATGTCGTGAACGTTGGTACAACATTTGCCTTCTCGCTGCCAAGAACTGACCCCGAACTTAATCTGCAAACGCAGGCAGTGATCGCAAGCGCCTCAAAGAATATGTGTATGAATTCAGATGTGGAGAAGATTGCGAGCAAGGCAGAGCAGTCTTCAGGAACAAAGCCAGCAGATCCAAAAGCAAAACCAGGTACCGCTGCACCCGACTCATATCAAGGTCAAATAGATGCGTGTAATAAGCTGAAAGGTGCCGCTGCGCAAAAAGCATGTACGTCTAAATTGGTAGCAAGCTCCAAGAAAGGTATTTGTATTGGTGATGAGCTTGGTAACAAGACGCTCAATCCAGACGTGAAGAAGCTTCTTTCAGATTGGAATATCGATGGCGCACTCACCATTATGGCAGTGAAGTTCATGCGCATGCAGGATCTCTCGCAGATCGCCGAAAAACTCAAAGATAATGTCACGATCTCAAATCTCGCGATCAATATGCTCTTCTCTCTTGTGCTCTATCTTGTATATGGGATTAGTTTCATTGTGTTGATCGTGGTGTTGTTTGCGCGCGCCGCCGTCCTTTGGATGGTGATCGTCTTCTCGCCACTCATCGTCGTGAATATGACCTTCCCAAATCTCGTCTCGCAACTCGGCGGCGGCGCGGGCGATGCAGCCGGAAAAATTATCAAAACTCTCATAGCTCCGATCATTATTGGTTTCGTCCTTTCGATTGGATATATTCTACTTTCAACGATGCAGAACGTAAATTACGACGGCATCGGCTCACTCATTAGTGACGTTCCAACATCAAACCTCGACACATTCCAAGACTTCATGATCGCTATCGGTTCAGTCGTCTTCGTCTGGATGGGAATAGAAGGAGCAATCAGCGGAACGATCGGAGAGTCCGTCTCAAACATGGTCATGAGCGCCGCAAAAGATGCTGGTGGATGGCTTGCAAAAGCACCGTTCTACTACACTCCACTCTTCCAAATCAAATCACCACATGGAACTCACAGTGAAACCGTCAGCATGGGTACGCTCGCCAAAGCCCTCGATATCGCCAAATCTACTCCAGAGAATCATGCTCACGAAGAGGCGGTTCGTATCTTTGGAAACAAGGGTGGTCTCAGTGAAATTGCCAAGAAGGAGCAGCTTAATGAGTTTATGAGAGGCAAGGATTCCGCCTACTTCCTCGAAAATGAAGAGAATAGAAATAACCTCAAAAAGGCTATCGATAAAATTAAAAGCACAGAAGGTCTCAAGGACAGTGACCCAGCCGATCATCAGCTCATTTTGCTCAAGAAAGAGCTCGACAAGGGTGATAAACTTAATCGTGTAGCTGCCGACAACGCTCTTCGTCAATATAAGAAAACAAAAGGTATCTCTGATACTGCAGGCGCTCCAGGAAAAGCAGGTGCCGAAGGAGGAGGTGCGACAAGTGGAACGGTTAGTTCGTCTACCGACAAAGAAGCGCTCAAAGATGGCGCTAAGCACTTAGGTGCTGACAAAAAGAAAAAGGCAGACGCTCTGATTGATGCTAAAGATGCAGCAGCATTTGACGCTGCAAATAAAAACGCTGATACATCGGCCGTTGCAGCCCAGGCTCTCGGTATTCACAACGCGAAAGATAAATTGAGAAATTCGGACAAGGTGAAGGCTTACGCAGCAGCAGTAAAATCCGGCGTTGATGCAGATATTCAAAAAGCAGCAGACGCTCTCAAGCCTGAGATAGAAGGATTTATTTCAAGTCTTGGTACAGAAGGTGGCATTCTCTCATCAGATGGAACAAAGCATGCGGAAATTCTCGGTGAAGTTCTTCGGGCCGCAGGCGATACGGCAAAAGCCGAAAAAGGAAAAATGGCAACCGTCACAGAGGCACAGATCAAACGAATTCTCAAAGAGAAAACTGATCTCGGAAATAACATCGCAAAGAATATTAATAAATAAGAAGTTATTCAGCCTCCACTCGCGCAAAATCCCCTCAAATACTTGCAAAAAAATAAAAATATAGTACTATGAAAATAACAGGAGATCGTAACACACATCTCATGGCAAACTGGACTCAAACCAGTCAGCTCCTGTGCAATCCGCACCTCTCCGGAAATATACTCTTCCCGGATGTGAAGGTTTTTTTCGCAAATTCGAACCCAAAATCGACGGGAGCCGCAGGAGGCACAAGTAATCTCAGCGCCGAAGAAAAGATCAAACGTGCTGGTGGAAAAGTAGAAGATCTCGCCTCATCAACGAGTGATGTTTTGAAAGACATCATGACTTCCGGAGGAACAAATGAGCTCGAAAGAAAACTCAAAAATCTCCGAGAAAACGACACGATCACAACTGGTTTGTATAACGACGCTCTTCGACTTGCACATGGTGACTTCAACGACCGTGTTCTCGTAGAACGCTTGGTAGAAGGAAAAATTTCCGCACAGCAATTTAAGGACGTCAAAAAATATCTCCACCCAACATCAGGCGACAAAGAAAAACGTGAACGAAGTGTTCAGCTCGCTGAGCACGCCGCACGTGGAAAAATCGACATGGATGTCTTTGAAAAAGGCGCAGCTATTTTGGAAATTGGACACGACGGACAGCGCGCAGCCCTCGACAAGCTTCTCAAAAAACCAGACTCTTCAGGCCAAAAAGCTTTCAAGGAATACCTCGAAGAAAATCCTCTCAACAAAGCGTTGAAAGATATGATTGCAGGTCCCGCCATGGACATGACGCAGGAAAATTTCCGACGACAGCTCACAACATACAGTTCTGTAGAGGTAAATGAGCTCTTCAAGAAAAAACCAGAAAAGCCAGAAATGGTTGAGGAAATTAAAAAAGCTCGAGAAGAGTTCAATGAGACAAGTGCCGAACACTCAAAAGAATGGGATGGAATCTTCAAAATATTTAACGAAACCGTCGCACATGGTGACAAGGCGCTCAACGAAGCTCTCGAACGTGCAGTCTCAAACGTCCTCCCTGATCCAATCCAGCAGAACGAAAAAGACGTAACGATTCAGCAGTTTCAGTCAGCGCTCAAAATCAGCGACAGCTGGTCAGGAACCAATCTTTCAGAAATAATTCCACCAGAACTTCTTCGAACACTTCATCAGAAAGTGGTCGTCTGTCAGACACTCGAACGAAAAGGTCTCGCCGCACAAGAAAAGGCAGAAAAGGCATTCAAGCGCGAGCTCGAAGAAACAGAAAAACTTCAAAAACTGAAGAGGGATCTTGTCGACACGACTCGATTTTCTGGCATGAGTCTCCAGCCTGGAACAAAAATTCGATATCGAAAACCAACCGAAGTTTCCGACAAAGAGCGCGGAACATATACGAGTTATTCCTGGGAAACCGCCGAAATCGAAGGTGTCTTTTACGAGACATTTGGAGAGACTTCTGTAGAGGGCGAGGAGACAAAGACCTACGAAGTGCCGATGATTCACATCGCCAATACCGACGACAAAGAGTTTTCATTCGACGACTTCACGAAGTGGGTCAAC
>Ga0172380_10005564_pt1 | contig 15196 bp, 10 predicted proteins | sample Leawe162metaG_FD_119747 | JGI IMG/M metagenome (GOLD analysis project Ga0172380, IMG submission 119747) | Leachate microbial communities from a municipal landfill in Southern Ontario, Canada - Leachate well 162 metaG | ecosystem: Engineered > Solid waste > Landfill > Unclassified | place...
ACAGGCCTCGATGAAGCTCTGGCCGCCGAAACCGGGATTGACGGTCATCAGCAGAACCAGGTCCAGATCGTCGAGGACATAATCGAGAACGTTGAGTGGTGTTGCTGGGTTAAGGGAAACGCCGGCTTTCTTGCCCAGCGATTTTATGAGTTGTACTGTCCGGTGCAGGTGCCGGACCGCTTCCGCATGCACCACGATGATGTCCGCCCCTGCCGCGGCAAAATCCGCGATGTAATTGTCCGGGTTCTCGATCATCAGGTGCACGTCCAGCGGCAGGCTGGTCACCCGCCGGGCAGCCTCGACGATCAGGGGGCCGATGGTGATGTTGGGGACAAAGTGGCCATCCATGACATCGATATGGATGTAGTCGGCTCCGGCAGCCTCGACGGCACGGATCTCCTCGCCAAGGCGGGAGAAGTCGGCCGAGAGGATTGAAGGGGCGATCTTTTTCATGCAGGGCTCCAAAAGCTGTTTTTGTCCACGAAGCGCTGTTATTTCCTTAGTGTCTCTGCGTGTCCTTCGTGGACAAATGGCTTTGTTTGATTTGTTTTACAGGCATCCTTCACGACGATCTGTTTTTCTCATCCTTGCCGCAAAAAATCCATCCATGCCATGGTGATGGGGCCAGGCGCGAAACATGCCTTCCGGGGTGAAGAGGTCTTGATACTCCGGGAAAAGTTCATCCAGTTTTTCTAGCACAAAATCGGGGTGATGCGAAAGAAAATCCTGCACGACCAGCTCGTTTTCCTCCAGCGTGGTGGAGCAGGTGGAATAGACCAAAGTCCCGCTTGGCCTCAAGAGCTTGGCGGCATTCTTCAGCATGGCTTTCTGGCCAATGGCCAGGCGGGTAACGTCGGCCGGCGTAATTCGCCACTTGGCCTCCGGATTGCGCCGGATCACACCCAGGCCAGTGCAGGGGGCATCCAGCAGCACGCGGTCAAAGGCATTCGCGGGGAATGCCCCGGCCTGGAGCAGATCTGCTACGCGGGTGTTGATGATTCCGATGCCGAGGCGCTGGGCGGTTTCCTGGATCAATGGCAGTTTTGATCCGGCAATGTCCATCGCCAGCAGCTCGCCCTGATTGTCCATCAGTTGGGCCAGGTGGGTTGCCTTGCCTCCGGGGGCGGCACAGGCATCCAGTACCCGTTCTCCAGGCAGAGGGGCAAGCAGGAAGGAAACCATCTGGGAGGCCTCGTCCTGGACAACGAAAAGCCCTTCGCGAAAACCGGGCAGGCCGGTCACTGGATGCCGTCCCGCGACCTGGATGCCGAGAGGGGAATGCTGGCAAGGTGAGGCTGAGATGTTGTTTTCGGAGAAGCGGCCGAGCAATTCGTCACGGGTGGTCCTCAAGCTGTTGACTCTCAGCGTCAAGGGCGGTTGCCGGGAAGATGCCTGGGCCAGCTGTTCCGCATCCGCAGGCCCAAGCTGGTCGAGCCACTGCCTGACCAGCCATTCCGGATGGGAATGACGAGTGGCTATGGCAGCGACCGGATTGGCAGCAAGTTCGGGAAAGGTGATCGTATCCTTGCGGCGGAGGTAATTGCGCAGCACGGCATTAACCAGTCCTGCGGCCCGCGGTATCGTTTGCTTGGCCAGGTTGACCGATTCGTTGACGGCCGCCGATTCCGGGATACGGTCGAGATAGACAAGCTGATACAGCCCCAATCGCAGCAGGGTCAGTACTTGCGGCTCCAGCTTGCTGATTGGCTGGTCAAGGAGTTGGGAGAGGATATGATCGAGGGTGCCTTGACGTCGCAATACTCCCAGCACCAGTTCGGTGAACAGACCACGGTCCGGCCCGGACAATCGGTCAGCGTCCAGTTCGCTGTCCATCAGCCGGTCGGCATGGCTGCCGGTCTTTTTGATACGGAGCAGGACGGAGCAGGCGGCCTGGCGCGGGTTGGCGGTAGTAGAGCCCTGGTTGCTCAATAGCTGTGCGTCCGTGACATCTCCTGCAGCCTGGCCACTCGCTCCGGAATGGGGGGATGGGTGGAAAAGAGCGACATTACGCCGCCGCCGGTAAGGGGGTTGACTATGAACATATGGGCCGTGGCGGCATTGGCATCAAGGGGGATGCGCTGGTTGCCCACTTCCAGTTTTTGCAGGGCATTGGCCAGGGAGAGCGGGTTGCCGGAGATGCTGGCTCCGCCGGCGTCGGCGCCGAATTCCCTGGAGCGGGAGATGGCCATCTGGATCAGCATGGCTGCGATGGGCGCCAGGATGGCCATGAAGAGCATGCCGAAAATGCCGCCGCCATCGTCGTCATCGCGCCTGCCGCCGCCGAACATGGCGGCCCATTGGGCCATGTGGGCCAGATAGGTGATCGCGCCGGCAAAGGTGGCTGCCAGAGTCGAGATCAGGATATCGCGGTTCTTGACGTGGGCCAGTTCATGGGCCATGACCCCGGCCAGTTCGTCATCGTTGAGGATGCGCATTATTCCGGTCGTGGCTGCCACTGCGGCGTGTTCCGGGTTGCGGCCGGTGGCAAAGGCATTGGGGGTGTCGGATTCGATCAGGTACACCTTGGGCATGGGCAGCCCTGCCTGGAGTGCCAGGCGGCGGATAATGCCATAGAAACGGGGGTTGTCCTGCTCCTCGATCGGCCGGGCGCCGTACATGGACAACACGATCTTGTCCGAAAACCAGTAGGAAAAGAAGTTCATCCCGGCTGCCATGAGGAATGCGAAGGTCATGCCCCCCTTGCCGCCCAAGGCGCCACCTATGACTACCAGCAGGACGGTCATCAGCCCCATCAGAAAAGTTGTTTTCAGCATGTTCATATCTGTCCCTCGTACATATCAAATAGTCTGGAAATCCCCATCATTTTCATCATAAACATTGCAGGGGCAAAGCGCAAGGCCAGGGCCGGCCATGGCGCCAAATATTTCAAATGCCTTGACAATGCCGGTTTGGAAGTGCTATCAAACATCCCTATTTTTAGACAATTGGAGGAATAATGGAACGGACATTCGCTATCATCAAACCTGACGCGGTCGAGCGCAAGCTTACCGGCAAGATCCTGGAGAGAATCGAGGCCAAAGGCTTCAACATCGTGGGCATGAAAAAGATCAAGTTGAGCAAGGCCCAGGCCGAGGGCTTCTACTACGTGCACAAGGAGCGCCCCTTCTTCAACGACCTGTGCGCCTTCATGTCCCGCAGCCCAGTGGTTGTGCTTTGCCTGGAAAAAGAAAACGCCATTGCCGACTGGCGCACCATGATGGGCGCCACCAATCCGGCCAACGCCGAGCCGGGCACGATCCGCAAGGATTTTGCCATCAACATCGAGGAAAACTCCTCCCACGGCTCCGATGCCCCGGAAACGGCCGCCTTCGAGATTCCCTACTTCTTCAGCGCCCTGGAACTGGTATAACCCTTTCCATCACGGATCAACGCAAAAAGGCCCTGCCAGCGCAGGGCCTTTTTGCGTTTTCAAACAATCCGTTTGTAAATTAGGCCGCCAGCTTGAGCGACTCCGATGCCAGAATGATCCGGTCACCTTCATAAATCACGGCATGGGAGTTGTGCTCGATTATCTCGTAGAGCCTAAGGTATTTCTCCACCTCGGCGGGGGTAGCAGTCTTGCGGCCGTAGTATTTGCCGGCCTGCGGAAAGACATCGGTTATTGCCTGATCGTCGTAGATGCCGAAGTCGAAGGAGCTGTTGACATCGCGGCCGCTGATGTCGTTTGCCGACGACAGTTCGTCGTTAAAGGCGACACGCACGTCTATGCCGTCATTATACTGCCCCAGAAGGATCTTCTGGGCTTCCGGATCGGACATGTCCGGCCGACTGATGACAAAGATCCGTGTAATGATCACCCCCCGCTCCAGGGCCCGCTGGTTGGACTGGTAGAAGTTCATCAGGGCGCCGCGAGAGTGCCAGCCGACGGTAAGCGGGTCCACGGCCTTCATCCGATGGAGCGTATTGTCGGTGCGCTTGGCCGCTTCAAGATAATATTCGGTTTCGTCGAGGGGAATATATCCTTGCTGGAGCAGCACGATAGTGCGCTTGATGCCGTTCAGCATCTCGTGGGCCTTGACCTGGCATTCAGGGTCGTTGATCCTGGCAACGGCGAAGGTGATTTCGTGCGCCTGATTATACTGGCCGGTCAGTTCGCAGCGGGTGTTCTCCAGGTCTTCCCGGATCAGGAACGTGGCCAGGGAGAGGAGCAGGCCGATGCCGAAGATGCTGTAGGCCGCTTCGGGGTTGTGGAGTACCATGTGAAAGAAGATGGCCAGCGCCGAACCGGCGAGGAACTCGATGAATACTGCCATGTGCGGAATCTTTTTGTGGAACTTCATGGACAACCCCCTGTTGTTTTGCGACGGGCGACTGAGCCGTCCGTGCCGCGGACCGACAATAAAAAAGCCGGGTCGCGCGCTATCTGGAAATTGATAGATCGGCGACCCGGCTGTCTCATGGAGACCCTGTGGGCTTTCCGTCCCATCCTCACGGATGGTTTAGTATTATCGCTATCGTAACTGTAAAAACTTACGGGCGAACCTTACCCCATGGCAACAGACCTGTCAAGGTTCGAATGCCCATTTTGTGTAACAACAATGTAAAATCATTATCTTTTTTGTATACGGTTTGGAGTTGGATTGCAGGATGGCAATGGAAAGCATAGGCTGGATTGTCTGGCACCTCTCCAAGTGCTATCTGCGCCGTAACGTGAACCTCGATGCCTAGCTGCACCCGCCGGTCGGCACCGCATTCCCGCGGACATCGTGCCCGCTTTGATCAGCTTAACAAAACAACGCCCGTGCTTCTGCCAGCGGATCGCCAGCCCCGTCCACCCAGTGGATCGCCACGCCATGTTTCTCCATCCTGCGGAACCATGTCTCCTGGCGCTTGGCAAAGCCGTGGATGGCGCTGTTCAACTTCTGGAACAGGTCGTTAGCGGTCAGCTCCCCCCGCAGGAAAGCCCCTACAAAGCGGTATTCCAGGCCGTAGTAATCCAGCCGCTCCCATGCGATGCCTTCTTTGTGCAGGCGCTGCACCTCCTCGATCATGCCTCCATCCAGTCGCTGCCTGAGGCGTTCCGTGATGCGGCGCCGCAGTTCGGCCCGCTCCCAGCGGATGCCGATCACCAGCGGCAGGATTTCGGGAAAGGGCTCGCTTTCCCCGGCGTGGAGCGCCTCGTAACGGGCGATCTCGATGGCCCGGATGGTTCGCGCCTTGTCCAGCAGGTCGGTGTTGTTGTGCTGACCGGGTCGGAGGGCCAGGAGTAGTGCCGCCAGTTCCTCGATTGTTTGCCCTTCCAGCTCCTGCCTCAACGCCGGATCTTCCGGCACCTGCACCATTCGATAGCCGCGCAGGACAGCATCCAGGTACAGGCCGGTGCCGCCGCACACGACCGGCAGGTGACCCCGCGCCGTTATCTCCTCGAACGCAGTGATAAACAGGCTTTGAAAGGCAAAAACGCTGAATTCCGCCCCAGGTTCGAGGATATCGATCAGGTGATAGGGGACAGCGCCGTATTCGTGCAGGTCCTTGCCGGTGCCAATGTCCATCCGCCGGAATACCTGGCGTGAGTCGGCCGAGATGATCTCGCCGCCAAGTTCGGCGGCCAGGGCCACGGCCAGGCGGGTCTTGCCCGAGGCGGTCGGGCCGAGGATGGTCAGGAGGTTGAAAGGGAGTGGGGTAGTCATGAGGATGGATAGTAGCAGAGTTTGCTGGTGAGGCAAAGCATCGCAATAGATCTTCAGGTTTGATGGAGCATGGGTGGTATTCGTCTCTAAAAACCACTTCCGCTGATATAATTGAACGTGCTATAGACAGTATGTATAAAAACGACAGTTGCAGGAGATACCTTGGCTATGCCCAGCAGACAACCTAAAAAGCGCTGAAAGCCTGGATTGCCGCCCTGGGCAGGAGTTACGGGTTTACTCACGATCTCGGCTTGCTGCTGGATAAATTGAAGGGTCTTGGAGCAGATTGCGCCAGTTATTACGATCTTCCTGACTTGACTATTTTTGCCGTTCATTTCAGATATGACGATGCAGGAGACGATTGCGGTTTTCCGGAGCGGGAAGAGGTTCTTGGAAAGGTTGCCGGGCTTGTGTCTCATGTTGAGCAGGTTTTGAGTTGAAAAGGATTCAGTTCTTGGCGTCGATTCTCAAGGACAAGTTGCCGGAACAGTTGAATCGGGAAGAGTTTTTTGTGGTGAAGTTGTCGCAGGGGGATAAGTTGTTTAAGATTTGGGATTGAATGGTAATTATCGCGTACAAACCCCTACCGTTACACCTCCTAACCATGATATATAAATGTAATTTTTAACCATCCCGCAAAATACAATGACCGGTGACGAATGAACCGTCCGCGCTATTTCAATTACATCGTCAGCAAGCTCTCTGCCCTTGCCACAGAAATCGAGCTGCGCGGCAAGCTGAATTTCCTCGATCTGCACCTCCATTCCGAAAATTTCTATCTGTTTTTCTTTAATGAGTTGTATGGCTGGCAGTTGCAGAATATGAACGCCTTCAAAGCGAACACTGAAGGAATCGACCTGATCGACCACGGCAATAAGATTGTCGTCCAGGTCTCCGCTACGGCCACCAGGCAGAAGATCGAAGCGGCGCTTGCCAAGGATCTCTCCGCCTTTGCCGGCTATACCTTCAAATTCATCTCGATCGCAAAAGATGCCGACACGCTGCGCGGCAAAACCTACGCCAATCCGCACAATCTGGCCTTCGATCCCCAAGCCGATATCCATGATGTCGCCTCAATTTTGCGCATTATCAGTGTGCTCGACACCGAAGACATAGAGCGTATCTACCGTTTCATCAAAAAAGAACTGATCACGGAAGTCGATCCGGTCAAGCTTGAGTCAAACCTTGCCGCCATCATCACTATTCTGGCAAAGGAAGATTGGAACAGCGGCGGTTCGGCGGTTGAAACCAAGCCGTTCGCCATCGACAAAAAGATCGTCTTCAACAATCTGGATGCGGACCGCGACATTATTGACGAATACGATATCCACCACAGCCGGGTTGCCAGGGTCTATGCGGATTATGACAAGCAGGGCAACAACAAGAGTCTGTCCGTGTTGAATGCCGTCAAGCGGTTTTATGTCACCCATAAAGCCACATTCAGCGACGATGCCCTGTTCTTCAAGGTTATCGAATGCGTGGCGGAACGGGTGCGGGAAAGCGCCAATTATGCGCCCATGCCGGAAGAAGAGCTGGATCTGTGCGTCAACATCCTGGTGGTGGATGCCTTTATCCTCTGCAAGATCTTCAAAAACCCGGAAGGATATGCCAATGCTGCTGCCTGACACTATCCACCCGGAACAGAGCATCTATTACAACGGCGCTTTCGTGCTGCAAGCTCTCCGTGAGCAGCGCGTCATGGATCTGCTTGATCTGTATCTGGACACCCAAAAGCATCGGCAGATGACCATGCCGGTATTCGTGTTGTGTCTGGATTGGCTGTATCTGTTGAATCTGGTCAGTCTGAACAACCAGGGGAGTGTTGAATTATGTTCCTGAAGTCCCTGACCATTTCCAGTCATGGCGAAATCATCCGCCGGATCGATTTTCACAAAGGCATCAACCTGATTGTCGATGAAACCACGAACATTCAAGATACGGCCACCGGCAACAACGTAGGCAAAACCACGGTGCTCATGCTGATCGATTTCTGCCTGTCGGGCGATGCGAAGCAGATCTATACCGAGCCGGAACATAAAAAGCAGGAGTACAAGCTGGTAAAGGATTTTCTGATTGAGAATCAGGTGCTGGTCACACTGGTGCTCAAGGAAGATCTGTCCAGGAACGATTCGCCGGAAGTCCGCATCGATCGGAACTTACTGTCGAGAAAACAGCGGATTCAAAAGTTCAATGGCGTCAACAAGACCGACGACGAATTTGAAGAGGCGTTGACCAACGTCCTCTTCCCCAATCATTACGGCAAGAAACCGACCATCTGGCAAATCATCTCCCACAATATCCGCTACAAAGAGCTGAGCCTCACTAATACCCTCAAGACGCTCAGCCATTACACCCGTGCCGACGAGTATGAAACCCTGTATCTCTTTTTGCTGGGGTGTGATTTTGACCATGGCGACACCAAGCAGGAACTGCTGACAAAGATTGGTCTGGAGCAGACCTTCAAGAACAGGCTACAAAAGGATCAGACCAAATCGGCCTATGAAACGGCGCTTGCCATTCTGGAGACTGAGATTGAACGTCTGGACCGGCGCAAGTCGAGTTTCAATCTGAACGAAAACTTTGAGGCCGATCTGGACCGGTTGAACGGAGTCAAGTATCAGCTCAATCTGGTAAGTGCGGAAATCGGCAGGCTGAATATCCGGCGTGACCTGATTATCGAGGCGAAACGTGATCTTGAGCAGAGCGTGGCCCAGATTGATCTGCGGCAACTGGAACAGATCTACCAGCAGGCAACCGACCGGGTAGCGGGCATTCAGAAGACGTTTGAGGAGCTCTGTTCATTTCATAACCGGATGATTGCGGAGAAGGTGAAGTATATCGCCAAGGATCTGCCGAGGCTTGACAGCGACTTGCAGGCCAAGTCAGAGCATTTGAGCCGCCTGTTGCAGCAGGAGGCGGAGTTGACTGCGGCGATCTCGCGCAGTGAGTCATTTGCGGAGTTGGAAAAGCTGATCAACGAGCTTACCGAGAAGTACCGGAAAAAAGGGGAGTATGAGAGTATCATCCAGCAGTTGGATGTGGTGGATGAGAACCTGAAGTCGCTGAATCTGCGTCTGAACGCAATTGACAATGCGCTTTTTTCGGAAGAGTTCGAGTTGAAGATCAAGGGGCAGGTGAACAAGTTCAATCGCTATTTCTCCTCAATTTCGCAGGAGCTTTATGGTGAGCAGTACGCCCTGAAGGTCGATCCGACCGTAAATAAAAAAGGGCAGCGTTTGTATGAGTTCAGCGCTTTCAATACCAATCTGAGTTCAGGCAAAAAGCAGGGAGAAATTTCCTGCTTTGATATTGCTTACACCCTTTTTGCCGATGCTGAGAATATTCCGTGTCTGCACTTTTTGTTGAATGACAAGAAGGAACTTATGCACGATAACCAGCTCCTGAAAATCGCCCAATTGGTGAACAGCAAGGGGATTCAGTTTGTGGCGTCAATTCTGAAGGATAAGTTGCCGGAAGAGTTGAATCGGGAAGAGTTTTTTGTGGTGAAGTTGTCGCAGGGGGATAAGTTGTTCAGGATCGGGGAGTGAGCTGGGGTTGTCTGCGGTATCGGTAATACAACCGTTTTTCAGAAATAAAGCAACTCAGCAAGCCTAACCCCCGCAGGCCCCTTTTTTGTTAGAAAAGCAGTCCGGCTTTTAGGTTATCAAAATTAATATGGTAACTAAAAACTCCGATGAGGAATTTGATCAAGGGCTTCAAGTATGTCTTAACATGTTCGGGCTGGATAGTTCTATTCTAAAATAGGGGATTCAATATGGGGGCCGAGTTAATCACAAGGGACTTTGGGTGCCCGAAACCAGACAGTGTGAAAATAATGGTACTACAGCCAAAACATGAGCTGGATGATTTTGATGATAAAGGAGGTCTGGCTTTTCTGAAAAAGCCGGCCAAAGTGCTTTTATATCTCAAGACCAAGTTGATGTGGGCTAATGAAAAAGGTGTGAAACTGATATTATTACCTGAACTCGCGGTTCCTAATGAAATATTGCCAGAAGTTGCTGCGTTGGCAACTCAGCTTGGGTTGGTTATCGTTGCTGGGAGTGATTATTATCCTACTGAAAAAGGGTACATATCAAAATGCCCAATTATTCTTAATGGAGAAACCTTTTTTACAGAAAAAATCAAGCCATCACCTTTTGAGAAAACTGCCACTAGTGGAGAAGGGCTAATTGCTGGCACGACATCATACGTATTTAAGAACACAATAATTGGAGATTTTGGTGTTCTTATCTGCTCTGACTTCCTTAATAATAATCTGAAGATACAGATGTATGAACAAAATATTGATGTGTTATGTGTTATAGCATGTCAGGGTAAATCAGATACGTATCATACTAGAATGCACAATGAGTGTGAGGAAAGTGAAAACGGAGTATATATATTGTATTCAAACCTGCTTTTGCCAGGTTATGGAGATGGGCATTCGGCGCTATTTGGAGTAATTGATAAACATTATTGTGGAAGACTGGTTGAAAAAGGATACACTGACGCACAATATTCTACCAAATTAGTAGACATTGGGGCTCACGAAAGTTATTTTATCGCTGATGTTTGTCTAAAGCAAAAGAAACCATTTATTAACCGGACGGTAGACAGTAGACCTAATGTCATTATTGAAGCTTGTTCTGGTTTTGAAGAGAGTGATGTTGTCTCATCGTCTGATGGTGATGAACTTAATTATGTTTCGCAAACGATAGAAAGTAGGACTGAACAACTTAGCCTTAATTCAATCATAATCAACAACGTACTTTTCGATAGATATACGTCAGAGGTTGATAAGTATTACATTGCCACTGAGCGTGATGAGGTTGTAGGGGATACACTATTCGTTACGAGCTTGTGGCTAAGCGGGCCTAGCGGTTGCGGCAAGACTTGCACTATAGAACGATCTTTTCAAACCAAACAGCTTGATTACTATTATGTTTCCCTTGCACCCTGTCTTCACTGTAGTGTGGAGGATATGTTTCGATCAATATACTACGATTTAGGGGGTGATTCTGATCAGCAGTTAAATACGATCAAAGATATTGTGCGTGGCATTAAATACCGCCTTTTAAGTAGGTGCAATGACGTAGTGCAGTATGTTTATATTGAGGAATTGCCCTTAGATGCTGATGAAGAATTCGATAGATTTCTAGAAATCTTAGCTGTGATTATGATCGAGTGTTCTGATGCAAGTCCATCAAACGGCATCAAGTTTGTTTTGTCATCCGTTATAAATCCTGAAAAACACGTGAAACCATATCATCATAAAATCCACGAAAAAATTAAGTTTATTCATATCACTCATCTTGACATAAATGATATTAACAAATTAATAGAAATTATAGTTCAAGAACTTAAGTTGCCACTTTCTTCTGATGAACAGCTCTTAGTTTCAGAAATGTCTGCTGGGTCTCCGCGATTTGTTAAAAAGTTTGTTAGAAATTATATTTCTCTTTCTAGCAGAGCCGAATGGTCATTTGATTCCATTTTAAATGAGACTCGGCGGGAGTTGAGCTATGCCCACTAAAGTTCTACGATCTACGACCATAATTCCAGAAGAGCTATATGTCGAAAGAAACGCTGACCGTCAACTACGACGTCTTGTCGATGAAATGGGTAGACCTGCTTACGTGCTAGTCGCTCGGCAAATGGGGAAAACAAATCTCCTTTTTCATGCGAAAAGAACCCTAGAAGATTTAAACAATGTTTTTGTATATATCGACTTGTCAAATCTTTTCCCTTCCCCAAGGGAACTTTTTCGTAATTTCATAGATGTAGCCGTTGATAGCCATGAGACACAATTTCGATGTGTGAGGGAAGAGATTAAGAAAAGGCGGAGAAAAGAAAGTAGTTTGCCGCCGCATAAAGAACACGAACATGAACTCAAGATACTCCTTAACTCTATAAATGGTAAATTGGTTTTCGAACTTGATGAAGTGGATGCACTCACCAAAACGTCATACTCTGACGAAATTTTTTCTCAAATTAGAAGTGTATACTTTTCTAGAATTAATTTTCCTGAATCGCAGCGCTTGACGTATATACTGTCGGGGGTCGCTGAACCCTCAGAATTAATTAAAGACAAACGTGTATCACCATTTAATATTGGTGAAAAATTATTTCTTGATGATTTTAATAGTAACGAATTTAATACCTTCTTAATGCAATCTAAGCTGCCAGTTTCATCAAAAGTAGCTGCCACGATATTCAATTGGACCTCTGGAAATCCTAGGATGACTTGGGATATATGTTCAGCTTTAGAAGATCGCTTAATCGAACATAGTGATGTTACATCAAATAAAGTAGACGAATTAGTTGTCAAAATGTATCTAACCTCTTACGACAGACCTCCAATAGATCATATACGTGACCATGTTGAAAAGGATAGACATGTTCGGGATGCAATTTCGCTATTACGAGAAGGGAATGTAAATAGTATTCACGATGATGTTAAAGTTAGAATGTACCTCTATGGCATTTTGTCTTCTAATATTTATGAAGTAAAAACGATAAAGAACAAGATTATAGATGCTGCTTTGAATGAAAAGTGGCTCAATGATATATATATGAAGAGCTCAGGGTTGATACGTTTAGCAGATGAGAAGCTAGCTGATAAAGAATATGCAGAAGCTATTGGTATTTATTGCCAAGTATTGGATGTTGCAGAGTCTCTAAGCAGTTCTCAGAAAAGCTCACTCTATTATTCACTCGCACAATGCTATTTTTATTCTGGAGACTATCATAAGGCCATAGATGTGGTTGTGAAAGCTGAATTTGATCAGTACAAATCACCATCAAAGTTCAATAGTGCACTTTTTCTGCTCGGAGTAAGTTATATAAAGACAAGATCTTTTGATAAAGCAATAAGTGTACTTGAAGAGATTCTTTATCCCGAGTCCTATCCTGCAAATACGATAAAAGCGAAGCTTCAGATAGCAATAGCACTTGCTAGTAAAGACTTTGCTAAGTATCTGCAACGAATCCATGATCTGGTAATCGACGTGAGCTCCTGTCTTGAAGAGGCTAAACGATATTTTGAAGTCGACGAATATAAGGAGATTCTTTCAACAGCTTCCTTCTATCTGGGTAGATGTTTTGAAACACAAGGTGATAATGCCACAGCGATTGAAGAGTACCAGAAAGCTCTTCGTTATGCAGATCAAATTACAAAGATACAAGTTTGTGAAAGACTCCTGCCTCTACAAATACAAATTGAAACAAAATTACCCTCTCTACTGGTTCTTATGGCTGTTTTATCTGATGAAACTTTTAAGCTTACATCTCAGGATTTCATAACTGGATCACCTTTGACTATCCCTGGGTTTTATAAAATCCTAACTGAAAGCTATGAGTTTGATCGTGAAAACACATTCCCATTTTTTCTTGATTATGCCGAAAAGGTTGTACACGACGGGGGTGTGAACGATTCTGGCGTCATGTATTATCTCGCAGTAAAATTCATTGGAGAAAAAAAGCCAACTATTGGTAAATCTATTTTATCCGATTTGATTTTGAGGCTTACTGAAGAGCAAGAAGAGAAGGAGCTAGTCTATAATTGCCTAAAAACATTGCTGATATATTTTTCAAAACCAGAGAATGAGTGGGTAAATAACTTTAGAAGATACTTATACTACTTTAAATTAGTAGTACCAGACTCTATTGACATAAATGACCTCAAAATCCTGTGCGATGGTATTGACTACAGTATTAATAACAAAATGTATGCATATGCTGGGCAATTGATCTCATTCACAAAGAAATACTCTCCTAGCTTAGATTTGAAGCATTCATTGAATTTATGTTTAGTGTATTTTATGGAGTTAAGGTTGTCTGTCAACAATAATGGACTTAATAAATTCGGTCTAGCCCGCACTTTTCTTGAATTCGTGGCTTCTTTTGATACTACTATTGAAGACAAAGTACTTTTGGGAGATCAAGGTCTGTTAAATATGATAAGATACGCCAATGAAGTTTTATCCTCTCCCGAGCCAGAATTCGATAATATAATCAAGAAATTGAATCTAAGTCGTAACGACATTATTGAAGTTAAATATACAAATGGTAAATCTTTGGTCAGTAAATTAAAAAAAGTCGAACCTGATATCCGAAGTGGATTGTGTGTATTTGTAAAAAAAGAATCCAAAGCTCAGAGACTGTATTAGCAGTTTGTTGAATTTTAGCCTGATTGATGCCTATTTGATCTTCTGATACAGAATTCTGGGGACAGAGAATTCTGGGGACAGAGAATTCTGGGGACAGTATATTTAATTCATGGATTCCGCACTAAAAGCCTCGCTATCTTCGACCCAAATCGAAACTTTTTGACATAAATTTCGATTTACCGTAATATCTATCCTATGGAAACGATCTATTATCAGCTAAATCCCTGGTGGGAAGGCAATCTGCCCGAGGCCGGCATTCGCCGCGAGACGTATCTGCGACCGCTTTTGGACAATCGCGACCGCCGCCAGGTGGAGATCCTGCTCGGTAGCCGCCGGGTCGGCAAGACTACCATCCTCCGGCAACTTATCAGCGAACTTTTATCATTGGGGGTTACTCCCCATGACATATGTTTTCTTGCGTTGGATCATCCCGCCTTGTCAGGCGCCACCATATCCGACCATTTGAAGGCATTCCGCACACTGTTCGATCATCCCCGCAACCGTCGGCTCTTTCTCTTTCTGGACGAGGTTCAGGATAGTCCTGGCTGGGAGGTGGAACTTAAGTCATTGTACGATACCGAACAGCTCAAGCTCTATTGCACCGGCTCCACTTCGGCGCTTCTGGCGCGTCAGGGTGGAAAGCTGACCGGACGGCAGATAACAACTACTATTTTCCCGCTGTCTTTCCCGGAATTTATTGATTTTCGCGGGCCGCGCCCCAAACTGGCTGAGGATTACCGCTATGAGCGGCTGCTCCAGGAGTATCTGGTGACCGGCGGTTACCCGGAAGAGGTGCTTTCCCCCAATCCGGCCTATCTCCCCAACCTGCTGGAGGATATCCTGGCCCGCGACCTGCTGCGACTCTTTCCGGTTAAAAAACCGGCTGCTCTGAAGGATCTGGTGCGCCTGGTTGCCGCCTCGGTCGGGGGACGGACCAGCTTCAACCGTTTATCGTCGCTGTTGGGGCTTTCTCTCGACACCGCCCAGGAATATGTTGGCTATCTGGAAGCGGCCTATCTCACAGCTTCCATGGGCAAATGGACTACCTCCCATTCCGAGCGGGTTTACAGCCAGAAAAAGCTATACCTGTGGGACATGGGGATCAAAACGATCTGCACCGGTTCAGGGGATGAGGGGGCGCGAGCCGAAAACATGGTCTATCTTGAGTTGCGGCGGCGGGGAATCGAGACCGGATATTTTGCCGAGAGCGAACGGGAGGTTGATTTTGTCGTCGGCCAGGTGGCAGCGCCGCTGCCGATAGAGGTGAAAATGCTGGATGCGCTCGATCCCAAGGACAAACGCCTTGCCGGTTTGGCGTTGTTTGCCCGCCGTTTCCCGGCGGCCCGGCGTGCCCTGGTCATTACCCGTTCAGTCCAG
>Ga0172380_10005565_pt1 | contig 15195 bp, 14 predicted proteins | sample Leawe162metaG_FD_119747 | JGI IMG/M metagenome (GOLD analysis project Ga0172380, IMG submission 119747) | Leachate microbial communities from a municipal landfill in Southern Ontario, Canada - Leachate well 162 metaG | ecosystem: Engineered > Solid waste > Landfill > Unclassified | place...
CCCGCGATCTTGGCGATGGCATACGGCTCGTTGGTCGGCTCCAGCGGGCCGGTGAGAAGAGCCTCTTCTTTGATCGGCTGCGGCGCCAGTTTTGGATAGATACAGCTCGAACCAAGGAAGAGCAGTTTTTTGACGCCGTGTTTATACGCCGCATGGATCACATTCATCTCGATCATGATATTTTCATAGATGAACTGTCCGCGATAGGTGTTGTTGGCTTGAATTCCACCGACTTTCGCCGCCACCAATACCACAACCTCCGGCTTTTCTTTGGCAAAAAATTCCTCGACCGCCTGTTGGTTCATCAGATCCATTTCGTCAATGGAACGCCCGATCAGATTGGTATATCCGTGGCGTTCAAACGCCCGCCAGATTCCGCCCCCGACGAGGCCTAGGTGGCCAGCGATGTAAAATTTCGAATCTTTTTTCATATTTTTTCCAACCGCGAATGAACGCTAATTAACGCGAATCAACTCCAATTTTACAAAATCATGGACGACAAAATCATTAAACATGCGGGGAAATAAACGAGCTGATTTAAAACAGCAAACTCACACAAAAATTTATTTTCAGTTAATTTCTCTACTTTAAATCAATCCCTGCATTGCAGGGCTGCGTCGGTATGCCGGAGCATCATTTCATTCTGCACGTATTTTATTAGCGTAAATTCGCGTCCATTCGCGGTTAACTTTCTCAAAATCCTTTGGAATACGGAGCACCATCGAGGATTCTAAGATCCCCCTCCGTCATAATTTTGACGAGTTCGGCAAATTTAACTTTCGGTTCCCAGCCGAGTTGTTTTTTGGCCTTGGCCGGGTTGCCAAGCAGCTGCTCAACTTCCGCCGGGCGGTAGTAGCGTTCATCCATGCGAACAACGATGTCGCCGTTCGCTTTGTTTTTGCCAACTTCCTTGACGCCTTCGCCCTCCCAGACGATTTCGATGCCGACATGACCGAATGATTTTTCGATGAATTCGCGGACGGTATGCATTTCGTTGGTAGCAACGACGTAATCGTCCGGCGTGTCCTGCTGGAGCATCATCCACATCATTTGAACATAGTCGGGTGCATACCCCCAGTCGCGCAACGCATTGATGTTGCCCATATAAAGGCATTTCTGCTGTCCGCGGGAAATGCGGGCAACGGCCATGGTGATCTTGCGCGTGACAAAGGTTTCGCCGCGGCGCGGCGACTCGTGGTTGAAAAGAATTCCGTTGCTGGCATGCAGGCCATATGCCTCGCGATAGTTTTTAACAATCCAGAAGCCGTACTGCTTGGCGACGGCGTACGGCGAACGGGGATAGAACGGAGTAGTTTCGGTTTGTGGAACCTCCATCACCTGACCGTACAGCTCTGACGTAGAGGCTTGATAGAACCGGCATTTCACGCCGGTTTCACGAATGCCATCAAGCAGCCGAAGAGTTCCTATTCCATCCACTTCAGCCGTGTATTCCGGTACTTCAAAGGAAACCTGAACATGCGACTGCGCACCAAGGTTATAAATTTCCGTCGGATGAATTTTTTCAATCAGCCGGTTGAGGTTACTGGAGTCGGTTAAGTCCCCGTAATGCAGGAACATTTTCACCCCGGTTTCGTGCCGGTCTTTGTACAAATGGTCGATCCGATCCGTATTGAACGAACTCGACCGACGGACAATGCCATGCACTTCATAGCCTTTATCGAGCAACAGCTCAGCAAGATACGATCCATCCTGTCCGGTAATTCCGGTAATTAATGCTTTTTTCATGAGCAACCTTTGGTTGGGTTAACAGTTATCAGTTCAAAGTTATTGGTTATTTGAAACAGCATCAGCCGATAATGCCGTCTGCCCGCAACTTCTTAATGATTGCATCAACCGACTGTTCGGCGGACATCTCCGCCGTCGGCAGAACCAGCTCCGGTTTTTCCGGGGCTTCGTATGGATCGGTGATTCCGGTGAACTGCTGGATCTCGCCCGAGCGGGCTTTTTTGTAGAGACCTTTCGGATCGCGTTCTTCACAGATGTCGATCGGCGTGTTGACGAATACTTCGACAAACCCGTCACCGACGATCTGCCGTGCCTGTCGGCGGTCGGTAATGTACGGAGAAATAAACGCCGTAATGACAATGACCCCCGCATCATTAAACAGGTGCGCGACTTCTGCGATGCGCCGAATATTTTCGGAACGGTCTTCAGCGGAAAACCCGAGGTCGCGGTTGAGACCGTGACGGACATTGTCGCCATCAAGAATATAACAGACGTGGCCCATATCAGTCAGCTCGCGCTCAAGTTGGCGCGCGATGGTCGACTTACCCGAACCACTCAGTCCGGTCAGCCACAGTGTGGCTCCCTTCTGATTCAACAGCTTCTGCCGATCTTCGGCAGAAACCAGACTGTCACTCTTGACAATATTTTTGCTGACCGGCGACGATGATTTCGGGCCGGACACGACCCGGTCAACGATCATTCCCGCACCAATTGTGATATTGGTCATGCGGTCGATAATGATGAAGGCTCCGGTCTGCCGGTTTTTTTCATAAGGATCGAACGCGATCGGGCGGTGCAAAGTAATCTGTACCCGGGCAATTTCATTCAACTCAAGCGACGTAACCGCGTCTTTCTGGCGATGCATCGAATTGACGTCCACCTTATAGCGAATGTCGGCCAGTACACCGGGAACTATGTTGGTGGTTTGTTTGATCAGATAAGACCGTCCCTTTTGCGCAGGGGTCTCGTGCATCCAGACAACCATTGCCTCAAATTCATTGCCGACATGCGGCAGGTTATTCACCGGCACCAGCATGTTGCCGCGCGAAACGTCGATTTCATTCTCAAGCGTAACCGTAACGGCCATCGGGGCAAAGGCCTCGCCGACTTCTCCGTCCGGCCCGTAGATGGATTTGATTTTCGAAGTGCGGCGCGACGGTAAACTCATCACGGCATCACCAACCCGCATGATGCCGGAAGCAATCGTTCCGCTGAATCCGCGAAAATTCAGGTTAGGGCGCAATACGTACTGCACGGGGAAGCGCATATCGACGAGGTTGCGGTCGGCCGAAATATTGACGTTCTCCAGATGATGCAGGAAGGTCGGTCCGTCGTACCAGGGCATTTTATCTGATTTTTCGACCACGTTATCGCCCTTGAGCGCAGACATCGGAATGAAATGAATGTCAGTGAAGCCAAGCCGGGCAACGAAGCCGTTGTAATCATTACGGATTTTTTCAAAGACCGCTTCCGACCAGTCGATAATATCCATTTTATTGATGGCAACGATCACGTGTTTGATGCCGAGAAGGGAACAAATAAAGCTGTGCCGCTTTGTTTGGGTAATCACCCCGTACCGAGCGTCGATCAGAATCACCGCCAGATTGCAGGTTGAAGCTCCAGTTGCCATGTTGCGGGTGTACTGATCATGCCCGGGCGTATCGGCAATAATGAACTTGCGCTTATCAGTTGAAAAATAACGATAGGCCACATCAATGGTGATCCCCTGCTCGCGCTCAGCCTTCAGTCCATCCGTCAGCAGCGCCGGATCAAAATCATCGCCGGTTGTGCCGTGCACTTTTGAATCTTTTGTAACGGCAGCCAGCTGATCTTCATAGATCATGTGGCTGTCGTACAGCAGGCGACCGATCAATGTCGATTTGCCGTCATCCACGGAACCACAGGTCAAAAAACGCAACAGGTCTTTTTCTTCGTGACGACGCAGATACCCGGTGATGTCGCCCCGGATGAGGTCTTCTTCCTGAACTTTATAATTGGTTGTTTTTTCTGTCATGATGTCCTCATCTGCAAAGCGCATAGAGCATGGCGCAATCCGTTATGCGCGCAGGGTTTTCTTAAAGTTTTGAATTTTCCGGCATTCTTCGTCCAGCGCCTCAAACAATTCCTGCCGGGCTTCTTCTGAAATCAGATTCCGACGGCAGAAAACGATGAGCATATTGGCATCTTCAAAGCATGATCGTTTGGCAAAATTCAGAAACTGAGCAAATTCTTTATCTGAATCTGATCCGGATCCCTCCGCAATGTTATTTGAAACACTTAATGCGGCTCCGCGCAACTGTTCGGCAAAACGAAACTTTTTCTGCGCCTCCAGTTCGTCTGCGATATCCAGCAGACGATCCCCGATCTCAATCGCTCTCTGCCAAATCTCCAAATCCTGAAATCTAAACTTTGCCATCGGATTCTTTCCCATGCTCTCTGCGCCATGCGCTCTGCCTTCTGATCTTCGATCAGAAGTACCCATCCTTCTTCTTCTCTTCCATCGAGGCGGCACCGTCATAGTCAATCACACGGCCCTGACGCTCGGAGGTCGTGGTGAGCAGCATTTCCTGAACAATCTCTTCGAGGGTTTCAGCTTCGGATTCCACCGCCCCGGTCAGTGGGTAACAACCGAGTGTGCGGAAACGCACTTTTTTCATCATCGGCTTTTCGCCCGGCTTCAAATCCATCCGGTCGTCATCAACCATGATCAGCGTCCCGTTGCGTTCCACTACCGGGCGTTCGCCTGCAAAATAAAGCGGAACAATCGGAATCTGCTCGCGGAGCAGGTAGAGCCAGATATCGAGCTCGGTCCAGTTGGAGATCGGAAACACGCGGATCGACTCACCTTTGTTTACTTTAGCGTTATAGAGGTTCCACAATTCTGGACGCTGATTTTTCGGATCCCATTGATGGAACTCATTGCGAAAGCTGTAAACCCGTTCTTTGGCGCGGGATTTTTCCTCGTCGCGACGGGCCCCGCCAAATGCGGCGTCAAACCCATAATGGTTCAGCGCCTGCTTTAATCCGTCGGTTTTCATCACCTGCGTGTGTTTTTCCGATCCGTGCGTAAAGGGGTTCATGATGTCTTTGCCATCCGGATTGATCCAGACCTTAATATCAACCTGATATTTTTCGGCCATCAGTTCGCGGAATTTATACATTTCACGGAACTTCCACTGCGTATCGACATGCATCAGCGGGAACGGGATTTTCCCCGGCGCAAAGGCTTTGTGCGCCAGATGCAGCATCACGGATGAGTCTTTCCCAATGGAATAAAGCATCACCGGATTCTGAAACTCCGCCGCCACCTCGCGAATGATGTGGATGCTTTCCGCTTCAAGCTGTTTCAAGTGAGATAAGTTGTACCCGGACATAATTTACTTCCTTTATCTCTTCACAATAAAAAACGGATTCCGCAGATTCTCTTTATTGTAGTGCAGCGGTTCGTTCGTGCCGTATTGCATCACTGTGCCGCCGGACGCTTCGACGACGGCCTGCGCGGCGGCCGTATCCCATTCCATCGTCGGCGCAATGCGCGGATAAACATCCGCAAGCCCTTCGGCCACCATGCAAAGTTTCAGTGAACTGCCGCTCGAAACCAGCTCGACGGCCCCGTACTTCACCTCCAGTTCCTCAATAAACTTTTTGGTTTCTTCATTGCAATGGGAACGAGAGGCGACGACGCGAAGCGGGGCCGTGCGTGGCGCATGGAGCACGGGGCATGGAACTGCTGATGCTAAAACTTCATCGACCGATTTCCCGGTGCAGTTGTCAGATCTCCATGCGCCATGCCCTTGGCTCCCTGCCTGCAAACCATAGTAAATGGTTTGCAGTACCGGCGCATAAACCACGCCCAGAACCGGGCGCCCGTTTTCGATCAGCGCAATATTGACGGTGAACTCGCCGTTTTTCTTGATGAATTCTTTGGTTCCGTCGAGCGGATCGACCAGCCAGTATTTTGTCCAGCCTTTGCGCTGCGCATACGGAACCGCTTTGCTTTCTTCCGAAAGGATCGGCAGGCCGAAAGATTCCAGTGCAGCGCAAATGATATGGTGCGCCGCTTTATCCGCCTCGGTCAGCGGAGAGCGGTCATCTTTGTATTCAACCGAAAAGTCACGGTCGTAAATCTGCATGATCGAAGAGCCCGCGTCGAGTGCGGCTTGCGCCGCCGTGGTCAGGAGCGCAGTCATACTTTAAAATATTCCTTATACCACTTCACAAACACGGGAAGTCCTTCGGAAATCGGAGTGGAGGGATCATAGCCCAGCTTTGCCTGCGCTTTAGAAATGTCGGCAAACGTGATCGGCACGTCGCCCGCCTGCATTGGAAGCATTTCCATCTTCGGCTTAACGCCCAGAGCGGCGGCCAGTGTTTTGATAAAGTCCATCAGGTTTTCCGGCTTGCTGTTGCCCAGATTGAAAATTTCGTACGGCTCCAGCCCATCGGCAAACAGCGCGGCTTTCACACCGGAAACGATGTCCGTGATGTAGGTGAAATCGCGTTCCATCTTTCCGTTGTTAAAAACCTGAATCGGGTTACCCTTCAGCATCGCTTCGGTGAACAGCCAATAGGCCATATCCGGGCGTCCCCACGGGCCATAAACTGTAAAAAAGCGCAGGCCGACCGTTTGCAGTCCGTACAAATGCGTGTATGTGTGACTCATCAGCTCATTGGCTTTTTTCGTCGCGGCATACAAGCTGACTGGATGGTCGACCGGATCGGATTCGCTGAACGGCACTTTTTTGTTTCCGCCGTAAACGCTGGAGCTGGACGCATAAACCAGCCGTGGAATTTTTGCGTGGCGGCAGGCTTCGAGAATATTCAGGTGCCCTTCCAAATTGGACTTCTGATAGGCCGCCGGATTTTCGAGGGAGTAGCGCACGCCAGCCTGCGCCGCCAGATGGCAAACCCGGTCGAACCGGTTTTCTTTAAATAAAGTGGCTAGCAATTCGACGTCCGTCAGACCGCCTTCAACCGCTGTATATCCTTTACGCCCTTCCAGCCGGGCGCTGCGCGCTTCTTTCAACGAAACATCATAATAGTCGTTAAAATTATCGAGGCCGACCACTTCATGGCCGTCATCCAGCAGCGACTCGGCCACGTGCATGCCTATAAACCCCGCAGCACCTGTGACGAAAATCTTCATTTTTCTAACCCCGGAACAAGCTTCCGCCCTCGGTCATTCAGGGATTTTTCCCTGAAACCTTCCATTCTGTTTTCAACTGTGTATTTCGCAGTCAAATGCGAAATTCTATCTCACGCAGCAACAGGCTCCAGTGCCTCCATCGGCACTTCCGCCTCTACTGCAGTTCCCATCAGCTCCATCAAAATTTTCACCCGCTCGCCGCCCGGCAACACCTGCCGAATCAAAACCTGCAATCCACGCATTGCACCATCAACCATCACAGCCGAATCGCCAGCTTTGAGCTCTGATTCAGGGATGATTACCGTGCCATCCATCTCGTTGCGCAGCATTTCGACCACGTACTCCGGTACCTGTGCACATTCATTGGCAAAACGAACCAGACCACGTACTCCGACCGTGCCGGAAACGGCGCGAACCATCGCATTAAAATCAAACCGGGCGAAAAGATAGCCGGGAAACAGGGCTTCATCGAACCAGACTTTCCCGCGCTTCGTGTTTCGCCGGAAGCGGATCCGTGGACAGAATACCTCGACACCTTCCAGCCGTTTAAGCTGACCGACGGCAATATGCTCACGCTTGGTTTGCGTGCGGATGCAGTACCACGGGAACAGACTGGATTGGGGTTCCTTCATTATTCAGCCTTAATAAAATTCAAAGCAAAAGGCAGAAGTGCGTTAGCGCGCTTCTGCCATCCCTGCAACCGTTCGATCCGTTCGGCAATGAATTCCTTTCGTCCCGGCTCTTCCTGTCCCAGCAGTTTTTCAATCCGCGCCATCCGGTCTTTTCTATTGTCCAGCTGCGGGCGAATCTGCTCGTTCACAAAACCAGCCACAATTCTACGCAACCCGGCCTCCGCCGTAAAGAAATCCCTCCGGTCGCCTGCCACATAAACCGGATTGACCGCGCCGAACGATCGTAAAATTTTAAGTCCTTGGCTGGTAGAGCCTTTACTGATGTTTAGTTTGCGCATCAGATCGTCGATACACATCGGTTCCGGAGAAATAAAAAGGATGCCGTAGAGCTCGCCAACCGAGCGCGGCAAACTCAATACGCCGGCAATGCGGACAAAAATGTCGATGACCTCTTTTTCGAGTTCCGAAAGTGCTGTGTGCATAAACACTCCCCCTTGAAATTCAGATTGTTCAGAATTTAATGAACAAACTGGATTTTGGCAAATTAATTCATTGTCCATTTCATTGAACTCAACCCATATTACGCTTCCGCCTTTTGAATTTTATTAATTCAGACTTCCAATGTTCGGAACATTTTCTCCAGCTTTTTCCAACCATTGGAAAACCTGTCCGATGGAAAATCTGTCCGAGCCGTGAAACGAACTTTCTGCCAACTCGTCACCCCCATACCCCATTCCCCCGGATTTGCCCTTGACCCTCCCCTGCCGGAAGCGTAAATTCCCCGCTTTGCAGTTGGTCTTTGGATGGAGAGTGGGCCCCCGGTCCGCTCTTTTTTGCTCCAAGGCCTTTGTTGTTTTAGTTTTTTGAAATCGGAGGGGACGATGAACAGCGAACTGAGTGCCGTTGTGGAATACATGGAACGCGAGCGCGGGGTTGACCGCGAAACCATTATTGAGGCAATTGAATCCGCTTTGCAGAATGCCGCTAATAAGAATATGGCTGACGCCGAAGATCTGCGTGTTGAAATCGACCGTCATACCCTTGACATCAAAGCCTTTGCACGCAAAAAAGTGGTGATGGCCGTTGATGACCGCTATAACGAGGTCAGTCTGGCCGAGGCCCGTCGCACCGATCCGGACGCGCAGCTCGACGAAATGATCGAAATCGAGTCTACGCCGCGCAACTTCGGCCGCATTGCCGCCCAGACTGCCAAACAGACGATCCTTCAAAAAATCCGACAGGCTGAAAAAAGCCGTATTTTCGAAGACTATAAAAACCGTACCGGCGAAATCGTCACCGGCACTGTGCGCCGCTTTGAGCGCAGCACCGTGATTGTCGAGCTCGACCACGGCGCCGAAGGCGTAATGCCCTCTAAGGAACGCGTTCCGACCGAGGAATATGAGGTCGGCGAACGCGTTCGGGCGTATATCATTGCCATCAAAGAGCGTGAATCCGGCCCGGAAATTCTCCTTTCACGCGCCCACCCCGACTTTGTCCGCCGTCTTTTCGAACTGGAAGTTTCAGAAATTGCCGACGGCACCATGGAAATCCGCGGCATCGCCCGCGAAGCCGGCTACCGCAGCAAAGTGGCGGTGATTTCGCACGACGAACGGGTCGATCCCGTCGGCGCCTGCGTCGGTATCCGCGGCATGCGCGTCAAAAATATCGTCCGCGAACTCAACGGCGAAAAAATCGACATCGTCCGCTGGAGCGACGACATCAAGACACTCGTCGTTAACGCACTGGCGCCCGCCAAACTAAAAAATGTCGAAGTGGACGAGCCGACGCATACCGTTACCGTCACAGTGGAAGCCGACCAGCTCTCACTGGCCATCGGCAAACGCGGCCAGAACGCCCGCCTCACCTCCAAACTGATCGGCTGGCGCGTTGACATCCAGAAGGATGAAGAAGCCATGAATTTCGAAGAACGCGTTGCGGCCGCCGTACACGGTCTGGCGGCGGTTGAAGGTATCGGCGAAGAATGGGCTGAAAAACTGGTTTACGCCGGCTTCCTCACCATCGAAGGTGTTATGGCCGCTGATTTATCCGATCTCGAAGAAATCGAGAACGTCACCCCTGAACAGGCGCAGGTTCTCTGGAACGCTGCGGAAAAAGCCTACACGGCAAAACATGGTGAAATTAAAGAATGAGAGTACACGAACTAGCCGTTGATTTAGATGTAACCGTTGAAGAGCTGCTTGATATCCTCAGCGATGTGGAGATCAAAGCGGAAGACGGAGAGAGCCTGCTTGCCGACAAAGAAGTCGCCGTTGTATGCGACGAGCTCGGCTTCGCTTCCATCGAAGAGGCCCGCGCCGCCACAGCGGCCAAGACCGCTCCTGCCGCTGCGAAGGCCACGCCAAAAGCCGCAGAAGAGCCGGATGCAGAAGAACCTGCCGAAGAAACTTCCAGCATTCTCGCATTTACCAAGCCGCAGATCGCCGTCAAAGATCTGGCTGAAAAAATGGATCTGAAGCCCAATCAGCTCATTGCCGAGCTGATGCGCATGAATATCTTCGCCTCGATCAATCAGGACATCGACATCAAAATCGCCAAACAGATCGGCGAAAAACACGGATTTGTCATTGAGCTGAAGAAAAAAGAAAAACCGCAGCCCAAACAAGCAGAAGCAGTGCCGCATAAACCGGCTGCACCGGCTGAAAAAGACCGGCCTGAGGATATCGAAATCCGTCCGCCGATCGTCACGTTCATGGGTCATGTTGACCACGGAAAAACCTCGCTGCTTGACCGCATCCGCAACACCAAGGTAGTCGCGGGCGAATCCGGCGGCATCACTCAGCATATCGGAGCCTACACGGTCGATATGGATGCGCGCCAGATTACCTTCCTCGACACGCCTGGCCACGCCGCCTTCACTGCCATGCGTGCCCGCGGTGCTAACGTTACGGATATCGCCGTACTCGTCGTCGCCGCCGATGACGGTGTCATGCCGCAAACGATTGAAGCGATCAAGCATGCCAAGGCTGCGGGGGTTTGCATCATCGTCGCCATGAATAAGATGGACTTATACGGCACCAATCCTGACCGGATCAAACAGCAACTCAATGAGCACGGCGTAATGGTTGAAGACTGGGGCGGAAGCATCGGCTGTATTCCCGTCAGTGCCACCACCGGCACGGGCATTGACCAGCTGCTCGAACGCATCACGCTCGAAGCTGAAATGCTCGAACTCAAAGCCAATCCGCACAAAAAAGCCACCGGTTTCGTGATCGAAGCCCAGATGGAATCCGGCATGGGCCCCACTGCAACCCTTCTTGTGCGCGACGGCACGCTCAAAGTCGGCGATAACGTTCTCTGTGGTGCCCAGTGGGGTCGTATCAAGGCGCTCATTAACTATCAGGGGAGCAAAGTCCGTACCGCAGGACCATCTCATGCCGTGAAATGTATCGGTCTGACCGGCGTTCCCGGCGCTGGCGAGGAATTCTCTGTATGCGCCAACATGGCCGAAGCCAAACAGCTTTCAGAAATGCTGCTGGCCGAAATTAAATCGGCTGACCTCAATCAGACCACCCGCAGTAAAATATCGCTCGACGATCTCTTCGGACAGGCCGGCGCGGGTGAAATCAAAGAGCTGAACGTCATCGTCAAATGCGACGTTCAAGGCTCCGTCGAAGCGATTGTCGGTTCACTCACAGGCATCAAGAGCGAAAAGGTGAAGCTGAAAATCCTGACCGCTGATGTCGGCAACATCACTACGAACGATGTTATGCTGGCCAGCGCTTCCAACGCCATCATTCTCGGCTTCCATATTGCCAAAGAAAACGGGGTCACGGCGGCGGCCAAAAAAGAAGGCGTCGAAATCCGCCTCTACAGCATCATTTACGAACTGCTCGAAGAAGTAGAAGCCGCCATGTGCGGACTGCTCGACCCCGAACTTCGCGAAACTTATCTCGGGAAGGCTGAAATCCGCGCCATCTTTGACATGGGCAAGCGCAATAAAGTGGCTGGCTGTATGGTCGTGGACGGCAAAATCACTTCGCGCGCCAGCATCCGCATCAAACGCGGGGCCGAGGTTCTTTATAAAGGAACCATCGGTTCGCTCAAGCGCTTCCAGGCCGACGCCGCCGAAGTGCACAACGGTCAGGAATGCGGCATCCGCCCCGACAACTTCGCCAACTTCCAGGAAGGCGACACCATCGAGGCCTACACCATCGAGAAAATCGCCCAGAAACTCTAAAGAGAAAGATGAGATATGAAGTATGAACTATGAAATTTGAATACTTCTTTCATCTTTCATAATTCATCTTTCATAGTTCTGTCATGTCCAGCGCACGCATCATCCGGGTCAACGAACTGCTCAAACGCGAAATCGCGGTTGATATTCCGCGCCTGTTTGCCAACAGCAATTTCGATACATCCGCCGTCACAGTTACGAAGGTCGCAACCGGCTCCGATTTACGCGACGCCACCGTCTATGTCTCCATCTTCGGCCACGAAGAGAGCCGGGAACGCATGATCCGTTTCCTCAATTCGCACCGCAAAGAAATCCAGTCGCGTATGAGTAAAAACGTCATTCTCAAATATACCCCGCGGCTTTATTTCAAATTCGACGACTCCATCGAAACCGGCGACCGTGTGCTCGGTATTCTTTCCCAACTTGATATTCCTGATGACGAGGACACAACGGATGCGTAAACGCAATTTTCTCCCTGACCCTGACGGGCTTCTCCTCATCGACAAACCAAAAGAATGGACCTCGCACGACCTCGTCGCCAAAGTCCGCAACCACTTCCAGCTGAATAAAGTCGGCCACGGCGGAACACTTGACCCGAACGCCACCGGCCTCGTCGTCCTGCTGATCGGCCGCGGCACCCGCGTTTCCGCCCGGGTCATGGGCGGTGATAAAACCTATGAAGGCGAAATCCTGCTCGGCGTCGAAACCAACTCGCAGGATACCGATGGCGAAATCACCTTCGAAAAAGATCCCACCGGCGTCACCGAAGAACAGCTCCGCGCCGAAATGAAAGCCGCTCTCGGCGACCAGATGCAGATGCCGCCGATGGTCTCCGCCATCAAAATGAACGGCGTGCCTCTCTATAAACTCGCCCGCAAAGGCCAGGACGTTGAACGCGAACCGCGCTTCATCCACGTTTATAAATTCGCGCTTAAAGAATTCAACCCGCCGCGGGTCACCTTTGAAGTTCAATCCACAAAAGGCACCTATGTGCGCACCCTCGCCCACGACCTCGGGCGGCGCCTCGGCTGCGGCGCCTGTCTCTCCGAACTGCGCCGCACGCAGTCCGGCGACTTCAGCCTTTCCAATGCCTGGAAACTCGATGACGTGCTCAAATGGGATCGCGCCGAACTTGCAAAAAATATGCTTTCTGTTAATCAACTGCCCTGATGCTGCACGTTAAAAACATCGAAGAGATTCCGCAAACGGACACGCCTGTCGTTCTCGCGATGGGTTGCTTCGACGGGGTGCACATCGGCCATCAGAAAGTCATTTCCACCGCCGTCGAACAGGCGCAGGCCTGCGGCGGAGAAGCCTGGATCTACACCTTCAATCCGCACCCGGCTAAAGTGCTCTGCCCAGACAAAGCCCCGGCGCTCATCAGCGCCCCGCCCTGCCGCATGGGGCAGTTTGAAGCGCTCGGCGTGCATGGTGTCATTGAAATCCCGTTCGATAAAACCATCGCGCATATTGAGCCGGAGGAGTTTCTTTCCAATCTTTGGAAAAATCTGCCGACTCTCAGCGGCATCGTCTGCGGCATCGACTGGTCGTTCGGTTATAAAGCCCGCGGAAAGTTTCAAACCTTGGAAACGTTCTGCAACGCGCACGGAATGACCGCTACCGCAGTGCATCCGGTGCTGTTCAACGGCGAGCGGGTTTCCAGTACACACGTCCGGCAGGCAATTCAGGCCGGAAATATCCCTTTCGCCGAACAGCTTCTGGGCCGCCCATTTTGTATTTTCGGTACCATCGTTAAAGGTCGCGGCATCGGTCGCAGCCTTGGATTCCCCACAGCTAACATTGAGCCGGAAAATGAGTTGATCCCTGCACCCGGCGTTTACGCGGCGTATACGAAAATTCAGAGTTCAGGGTTCAGAGTTCAGAGTTCAGAACAAAAGAACTGCGAACCGGAAACCGGGAACGTTGAGCTGCATCCCAGCGCGGTGTTCATTGGAACGCGAGCCACGTTTAACGACCATGAACCGGCCATCGAATCCTACCTGTTCGATTTTGATCAGGATTTGTACGGACAGCAGATTGAAGTCTGTCTGATAAAAAAGATCCGCGATATTCGTCCCTTCCCGTCTAAAAAAGTGCTCATTGAGCAGATTAAAAAAGATGTTGAGCAGATCCGCGGAATTTTAGCGGGCAAAAACTAATCCTCCCCATTCGCTGTCGCTGTCGCGCACAATCTCGCGCCCGCCGAGCTGCACAAACGTATCGGCCACGCCATCAAGTTCCATTTCGCGGATCCCGGTCAGCATCAGATATTTCCCCGTCACACACAAAAGTGTTGCAGCGTTGTCAATCAGCAGCGTCGAATAGATGTTGGCGCAGACGATGTCATATTTTTCGGCGGGCCAGCCGTCCGTAATGTCGTGCTGACGGAACGCAGTTTTTCCCGCCACGCCGTTGGCTTCCGCATTCTCCACCGAACACTCGACACAAACCGGATCAAAGTCAACACCCAGTGCCCGCTCAACATCCAGCTTCGCAGCAGCAATTGCCAGCACGCCGGATCCGGTACCGATATCGAGCATCGTCTTCGCGCCGCTCTGCGGGACAAACCGGTCGAGTTGTTCGAGACAGAACCGAGTCGTGAAGTGGTTGCCGGTTCCGAAGCTCAGCCCCGGATTAATCACCAGCTCAATGCGATCGCTCTGCCCGGCCAGCCACGGCGGAACAACGCGCAGCTTCTGCCCGATATCCATCGGTTTGAAATGCTTTTTCCAGCTTTCCGCCCATTCTTCGTCGGCATATTCGCGAATAGAGTTTCCAAAGCATGGAAAATGCTCCATCGCCCGCAGGACGATTTCCGCCTCGATCGTGTCATTAAAATAGATTTCGAGCGCACATTCGGTACCGCCCGGCTTTTTCAGCTCAACAACGGTCTTTTCGAGGTTCTCCGCCACCCAGTCACTGATCATTTCCGCCTCACTCTGCGCGATCATCAGTGTCAGAATTGCTCCGCCGTTTGCTTTTTCCGTTTTCATGTGCAGGGCTTATACCGTAAATTCCCCGCCAATGAAAACTGTTGTAGCAGAAACCGTGCTTTTGGGCCGCGAAGCATTTGAAACGCTTGGCGAAGTCGTCGTCATCCCGGACCGTCAAATCGGGCCGGAACATCTGAAAGATGCCGATGCGCTGATTATCCGCTCCAAAACCAAAGTAACGCCGGAATTGCTGGCTGGCTCAGCGGTGCGGTTTGTCGGCACCGCCACTGCAGGATTTGAACACATCGATTTTCAGGGTTTGGAAAAGGCAGGTATCGGCTGGTGCGCCGCACCCGGTTGCAACGCCGACAGCGTCGCCGATTATATGACCGCCGCGCTGCTTCATCTGCATATTTTCCAATGTTTGGAACTCAAAGGTCAAACCATCGGGATCATCGGCGTCGGACAGGTCGGCTCACGCGTCGCAAAGCGTGCCGAAGCACTCGGCCTGCGCGTTCTGCTCAACGACCCGCCGCGCGCCGC